>QFCE01002697.1_pt1 | contig 60034 bp, 51 predicted proteins | sample 5346091 | NCBI WGS metagenome assembly QFCE01 (sample SAMN09062252, study PRJNA434731) | Human gut metagenome, whole genome shotgun sequencing project. | isolation source: stool timepoint A chromium assembly | host: Homo sapiens | collected 2015
CGGACGCAGCAGAGCCGCCGCAGCCAGACTGCACAGAGCCGGGCGCTCCCGAAGGGCGATATGGTTACGAAAGGATGAGCATTTTTCTATAGCTTGTCCTTTTTGCGTTCTTGTGATAAAATAATGAAGATTATCTGGAAAAATCCGTTTTGACCGGGTGAGAAGGCGGCAGAACGGGAGTTGGGACAGCGTCTGCAAAAGAGGCAGGCGCATGACAGAAGATCAGAAGGGGTGAGCGCATCAATGAGAGCTTACGCGATTACCGATATAGGAAAGAAGCGGTCTTTGAATGAAGATTATGCCTATGTGACCACGGATGCAGTCGGGCGGCTGCCCAATCTGTTCGTGGTGGCAGACGGGATGGGCGGCCACCGGGGCGGCGGCTATGCCTCCCGGATGGCGGTGGAATCGATCCTTTCCGAAATAGAAAAAAGCGGGCTGGAGGAACCGGCGGGGATCCTTTCCGAAGCGATCTGCCATGCAAACGAGTGCATCCGGCAGGCAGCTCAGGAGGACGAGAGGCTTTCCGGCATGGGGACGACGGTTGTGGCGGCGACCTGCGCCGACAGCACGCTGCAGGTGGCAAATGTCGGGGACAGCCGGCTATACATTGCGGATGAGACGTCGATCCGGCAGATCACGGAGGATCATTCCCTTGTGCAGGAAATGGTGCGTTTTGGCGGGATCAGCCGGGAACAGGCGCGCAACCATCCGGACAGAAATATCATCACCAGAGCCGTGGGCGTGGAAGATGATTTACAGGTGGACTGCTTTCTTGTGCCCTTAAAAGAGGGCGACAGGGTTCTTTTGTGCTCTGACGGGCTGACCGGGATGCTGGAGGATGAAGAAATCTACGGCATTCTGGAAGGGGCAGGCAGCGTGGAGGAACGCGCGCTCAGGCTTGTGGAGGCAGCCAACGACCATGGGGGAAAAGATAATATCGCGGTAATAATTATGGAACCGTTTTCAGATGAGGTGAGCCGATGATTAGAATTGGAATGATGATAGGTGACCGCTATGAGATCCTTGAGCGGATCGGGATGGGCGGCATGTCGGATGTATATAAGGCAAAAGATCATAAGTTAAACCGCCATGTGGCAGTGAAGGTGCTGAAGCAGGAGTTTTCCGAAAACACGAATTTTGTTTCCAAATTCCGGGTGGAGGCGCAGGCGGCAGCGAGCCTGATGCATCCCAATATCGTCAACGTTTATGACGTAGGCGAGGACAACGGGATTTATTATATCGTGATGGAGCTCGTGGAAGGAATCACGCTGAAAAAATATATCGAGAAAAAGGCGCGCCTTTCCGTCCGGGAGGCGGTCAGCATCGCGATCCAGGCGTGCATGGGCATCGAGGCGGCGCACAACAACCATATCATCCATCGGGACATCAAGCCCCAGAACATCATTATTTCCAAGGATGGAAAGGTAAAGGTAACGGACTTTGGCATCGCGAAGGCGGCGACGAGCAACACGATCACGTCAAACGTGATGGGATCGGTGCATTACACATCGCCGGAGCAGGCAAGGGGCGGCTACAGCGATGAAAAGAGTGATATTTATTCCATGGGCATTACGATGTTCGAGATGCTGACGGGACGGGTCCCTTTTAACGGGGAAACGACGGTGGCGATCGCGATCAAGCACATACAGGAGGAGATGCCTTCTCCGAGGGATTATGTGCCGGAGATCCCGGTAAGCGTAGAGCAGATCGTGTTGAAATGTACGCAGAAGAGCCCCGACAGGCGCTATCACAACATGGATCTTCTGATCGCGGACTTAAAAAAGGCGCTCATGTCGCCGGACGAGGATTTTGTACAGATTGAGGATCCGGATCAGACGATGGCGACCCGGGCGGTAGATCCAAAGGAGCGCACCGAGATCAAAAAGCAGGCGCGCAAAAAAGAGGCGGCAGAGGAAGAGGTACGTTTGAAAAAGAACACCCCGCCGAAAAAGAAAAAAGCGCCGGTCTATGAGGAGGATTTTGACGAGGACGAAGACGACGAAGAAGAGTACGAAGAGGAAGATTCCAGAATGGAAAAAATCACCACATTTCTGGCGGTGATCCTTGCGGTGCTGATCGGCTGCGCGGTTATTTTCCTCGTGGGGACAAAGGTAGGAATTTTTAATTTCGGAAGCTCCTCCGAGCAGGTCACGATGATCGATGTGGAAGGAAAGACGGAAACGGAGGCAAAGAAGGCGCTGGAGGATCTGGGGCTTAAGGTCGAGATCACCTATGAGAGCGCCGATGCAGCCGCCGGAACGGTCATCGGGCAGGACGTAAAGGCAGGCTCGACGGTTTCGGAGGGCAGCCGGGTAACGCTTACGGTAAGCGGGCAGCCGTCAGACAACGGGGGCTCGGGCAGTCAGGACGGCATCCCGGTTCCGGATGTGAAGGGAACGGTAGAGGCGGAAGCGACGGCGACGCTGAAAAACAGCGGCTTTGAAGTGACCAAGACACAGGATTTTTCGGATACGGTGGAAGCCGGGAAGGTCATTTCCCAGAATCCTGCCGGCGGTTCCAGCGCAGCGTCCGGTTCGTCCGTAACGCTGGTGATCAGCCAGGGGCCCAATACGGACAATAAGATCCTGATGCCCGATATTCTGGGGCTGGATGTGGAAACGGGCATCGCGATCCTTGCGGAAAACGGTTTAATGGTAGGCGAGCAGAAGGAAATGAGCGACGAGACAACGCCGGAAGGAAAGATCTGCTATGCGAGCTACACGGTGGGCGCGCCGGTGGAGCCGGGGACGGCAATCGACATCGGGATCAGCGTGGGACCTAAGGCGATGACCTATTCCTATCAGGAAGCCATCGCAAGCCCCGCAGACTTGGACGCGGAATATAAAGAGGGCACGGAGTGCACCGTGACGATCACCGGACAGTCCGGCGCGGAATATATGAAGACGACGGTAACCTCCTTCCCGATCACGACGGTAAACCTGCACGGCATGGCGGATCCGGCAGGGCTGATCACCTACGAGTACACGGTGGAGGGCGAAGCGACCACGACGACGGACGAAAACGGCAACGTGGTAAATACGCCGGGCACAAAGACGAGAAAGACGTCTCAGAGAACCGTGATGTTTACGGCGGAAGGATAAGGGCATGCAGGGAAGAATCATCAGGGGGATCGGCGGATTTTATTATGTCCATACAAAGGCAGGCGTATATGAGTGCCGGGCGAAGGGGATTTTCCGCAAGGACAACAAAAAGCCCCTGCCCGGCGACGAGGTCAGGATCGCAGTGCTGGACGAGAATGCCAAAACGGGCAGTCTGGAAGAAATCCTGCCCCGGAAAAACAGCCTGATCCGCCCTGCGGTCGCAAATGTGGATCAGGCGATGGTAATTTTTGCACTGGCGAGCCCGAAGCCGAACTTCAATCTTTTGGACCGCTTTCTGGTCATGATGGAAAAGCAGAAAATCCCGTCGGTTTTATGCTTCAACAAAAGGGATCTGGCAGACAGCGCCATTGTGGAAGAGGTAAAGGAGCGCTACCGGGAGAGCGGCTATCCGATGCTGTTTATCAGCGCGGCAAAGCAGGAAGGGATCGAAGACGTGCGAAAACAGCTGCGCGGCAGGACGACTACGGTGGCAGGCCCCAGCGGCGTCGGCAAATCCTCCCTCATCAACCTGCTTCAGAGCAGCGTCCGGATGGAGACGGGCGCGATCAGTGAAAAGATCGAGCGCGGAAAACATACGACCCGCCACACGGAGCTGATGTGGGTGGAGGAGGACACTTATATTCTGGATACGCCGGGATTTTCCTCCGTCGATTTATACGGCATCGAAAAGGAAGGGCTGGGGCAGCTTTTCCCGGAGATCGCAGCGTGTGAAAACAGCTGCCGCTTTTCCGGCTGCGCCCATATGGCAGAACCGGACTGCAGCGTCAAGCAGGCGTTGGAGGAGGGCAGGATCAGCGCCGGGCGGTATGAGAATTACAGGCTTTTGTACGAGGAGCTGAAAAGCAGGCGGAAATATTGACGCCCCTGCCCCCAAAAAGGTGTAAAAAGGGTGTAAAAAAGGCGTACAAGAAATAGAGAGAAAGGCAGAAACCCAGTAAAATCAAGGGTTTCTGAACAGGTAAAGATAAAAATGAAATTAGGTATCGTAGGTTTGCCGAACGTGGGAAAGAGCACGCTCTTTAATTCCCTGACAAAAGCGGGCGCAGAGTCCGCAAACTATCCCTTCTGTACGATCGACCCGAACGTGGGCGTGGTGGCAGTGCCGGACGAGCGCTTAAAGCTTCTGGGAGATCTGTATCATTCCAAAAAAGTGACCCCCGCCGTGATCGAATTTGTGGACATCGCAGGTCTGGTAAAGGGCGCGTCCAAGGGAGAGGGGCTGGGAAACCAGTTTTTAAGCAATATCCGCGAGGTGGACGCCATCGTTCATGTGGTGCGCTGCTTTGAGGACAGCAACGTGGTGCATGTGGACGGCAATGTAAATCCGCTGCGCGACATTGAGACGATCAATCTGGAGCTGATCTTTTCCGATCTGGAAATTTTGGAAAGAAGGATCGCGAAGGTAACAAAGACGGCGAGGATGGACAAGGCTGCCGGCAAGGAGCTGGCGATGCTGGAGCGCGTAAAGGAGCGTCTGGAAAACGACAGGCTTGCCATCGGCTTTGAGACGGAGGATGAGGACGAAGAGGAATTTTTCAAAAACCTGAACCTGCTGACGGCAAAGCCCGTGATCTATGCGGCAAACGTCGGAGAAGAGGATCTGGCAAACGACGGCGCAGACAACGCAGGTGTGCAGGCGGTACGCGGATATGCCAAGGAGACGGGCAGCGAGGTATTTGCCCTCTGCGCGCAGATCGAGGAGGAGATTTCCGAGCTGGACGACGAGGAGCGCCAGATGTTCCTTGACGATCTGGGCTTAAAGGAGTCCGGCCTTGAAAAGCTGATCAAGGCAAGCTATCATCTGCTGGGGCTGATGAGCTTTTTGACGTCCGGCGAGGATGAGACGAGAGCGTGGACGATTAAACAGGGCACAAAGGCTCCGCAGGCGGCGGGCAAGATCCACACGGATTTTGAGCGCGGCTTTATCAAAGCGGAGGTTGTCAATTACAAGGACCTGCTGGAGCAGGGCTCCCTCGGCGCGGCAAGGGAAAAAGGGCTTGTGCGCATGGAGGGTAAGGAGTATGTGGTACAGGACGGGGATGTGATCCTGTTTCGGTTTAACGTATAATAAGGGCAAAATCCCTTTCGGGTTTTGCAGGATGGAAGGAGCCGGTTTTTGCCGGCTCCTTTTGTGATGGCAGAAAAGCCCTGTGCCGTCACCCGGCAGATTTTTTGTCTTTTATGTTTGGAGTATCTTTAGAAATATTTACAAATATTAAAAAAATTGTTAAGAAATCCTTGTCAATGCCGCTGTTTTATACTAGAATGGGATTAAAAGTGGTGGAAAGTGGTGTGAAGTGGCAGAAAGTGGAAGAACACTTTGAACGGCAGGTGATTGTACATGTTTATGGGTGAATACAATCATACGGTAGATACGAAAGGCAGGTTGATCATTCCCTCCAAATTTCGCGAGACGCTGGGCGATAAATTTGTGATCACAAAGGGACTGGACGGCTGCTTATTTGCGTATGACAATGCCGGATGGAGTGTTTTTGAGGAGAAGCTGAGCGCCATGCCCATCAGCAGAAAGGATACCCGTATGTTTGTCCGGCATTTTCTGGCGGGAGCCGCGGAAGTGGAGACGGACAAGCAGGGAAGGGTGCTCGTGCCTGCAAAGCTGCGGGAGTATGCGGGGTTAAGCAAGGACGTCGTTTTGGTCGGAGCCGCGGGGCACATCGAGATCTGGAGCCTGGAAAAGTGGACGGCTCTGGAAGAAGAGGCGGAAGAATCCATGGAAGACATCGCGGAGCGCATGGACGACCTCGGATTATAAGAAGAAAGATAAAAAAGGTGAGAGTTTAATGGATTTTGCACATACATCCGTCCTGCTGGAGGAGACAATTGAAGGACTTGCGATCAGACCGGACGGGATCTATGTGGACGGTACGCTGGGCGGGGCGGGACATTCCAGCTGCATCGCGCAGCGGCTGACAGGCGGGCGGCTGATCGGGATCGATCAGGACAGCGACGCGATTGAGGCGGCGGGCAGCCGGCTGGAGCCTTGGAAAGACCGGATTACGCTCGTGCGTGACAATTACTGCAATCTTCCGGCGGTTTTAAGGAACCTCAACATTGAACAGGTGGACGGGATCATGCTGGATCTTGGCGTGTCCTCCTATCAGCTGGACAATGCGGAAAGAGGGTTTTCCTACCGGTATGATACGGCGCTGGACATGCGTATGGATCAGCGCCAGACGCTGACGGCGCGCACCATCGTCAACGAATGGACGCAGGCGGAGCTGTTCCGCTGCATCCGCGATTACGGAGAGGACAAGTTTGCGCAGAACATCGCCAAGCACATTGTGGCGGCGCGCGAAAAAAAGCCGATCGAAACGACCGGCGAGCTAAACGAGATCATCCGGGCGGCGATCCCGGCAAAGATGCGGGAAAAGGGCGGACATCCTTCCAAACGGACGTTTCAGGCGATCCGTATCGCGTGCAACAGGGAGCTGGAAGTTTTGGAAAATTCACTGGACAGCTTTATCGGGCTTTTAGCGCCGGGCGGCAGGCTCTGTGTGATCACGTTCCATTCGCTGGAAGACCGTATCGTAAAAAATGCCTTCCGGCGGAATGAAAATCCCTGCACCTGCCCTACAGAATTTCCGGTGTGCGTATGCGGAAAAAAGAGTCAGGGAACGGTAATTACCCGAAAACCCATCCTTCCGACGCAGGAAGAGATGGAGTATAATTCCAGATCAAAAAGCGCAAAGCTGCGCATTTTTGAAAAAAGTAAGTAGAGCCGGGAAAACCGGCGGCAAGGAGAACACATGGCATCAACCAGAACCCCATCCAAAAGAACCGGGACGGCAGGATACGAAAGAAACGCATATGTGGCGGGGACAGCCGCAAGACAGGCCGATCCGGCAAGACGGCTTGGACGGGAGCTTGAACAGCCTAAAAAGCAGTTAAGCCACAGCACGCGGAAAAACCGGGAACGGGCAAAATATATGAATCTGGCATACGTCCTTTTTCTGACGGCGGCGATGGCGGTGACCGGCATTGTTCTGGTGGGATATATCCGGATGGAGTCCGCGATCACGCAGAGCGTGGAGAAGGTGGCGGCGCTTGAGAGCCAGCTGAACAATATCCGGACGGAGAACGACGAGAATTTAAACCGCATCGAGAGCTCCATTGATTTAAACGAGATCCGCCGGATCGCCATTACGGAGCTGGGAATGGTTTATGCGGGAGAAGGCCAGATCGTCGAGATCCCGGATGAAGGCAGCGATTATGTGAGAAAGTATGCGGACATCAAGAAGTAAAGCGGGTGCAGGATTGAAAAAAAGAAGTAAATTTACATTGAGGATGCAGAAGAAGCTGGTGGTACTGTTCATTTTGGTGCTGCTGGCTTTTGCCGGATTGAGCGCAAGATTGATCATGATCAACAAGGACAACGGGGAGCAGTACAAAAAGCAGGTGCTTTCCCAGCGTCAGTATTCCAGCAAGACGATCCCCTATAAGCGGGGAGAAATTTTGGACAGCAAGGGGACGAAGCTTGCGACCAATGAAAAAGTGTACGATCTCGTGCTGGACATCAAGCAGATGAACGATAAAAAAGAGTACGTGGAGCCGACGATCCAGGCGCTCGGGGATTATTTCGGCGTGGATACCCAGAAGGTGCGCGCCTATGCCAAGGAGCACCCGGATTCCCAGTACTATGTGCTCAAAAAGCGCATGAGCTATGATGAGATCAGCGATTTCCAGACGATGATGGCGGACGAGAAGCAAAAGGAGAAGAGCCAGTTCATCAAGGGCATCTGGTTTGAGGAAAGCTATAAGCGCGTTTATCCGAACAATGCGCTTGCCAGCGACGTGATCGGTTTTACGAGAAAGGACGGGACGGGAACCTACGGGCTGGAGGAATATTATAACGATGTGTTAAGCGGTACAAACGGCAGGCAGTACGGCTACATCGACGGGGACGACAATCTTCAGGGCGCGACGGAAGCCGCCGTTGACGGCTATAACGTCTATTCCACGATCGACGCGACCATTCAGGGTATCGTGGAGAAATATCTGAAAAAGTACGACGAGGAAAACCGCAACGTGGCGCGGGAAGGAAACGGCGCGCAGGACGCGGCGTGCATCGTGATGGACGTGCATTCCGGCGACGTGCTGGCGATGGCGAGCTATCCCAATTTCAACTTAAACGATACGTGGGACGTGGCGCCCCTGATCGGTCAGAAAATGGTTGACGTCAGCGGGAACACGACGGATACGATCATCAACGCAGAGATCGCGAAGGCGATGGACGAGGATAAGGACAACACGCTTCTGGCGCAGAACCTGAACGCCCTCTGGAAAAATTACTGCATCAACAGCACCTATGAGCCGGGCTCGACGATGAAGCCCTTTGTGGCGGCGATGGGGCTGGAGGACGGACATCTGCACGACGGGGATTCTTTTGAATGCACTGGTATTATCGAGGTTGGCGGCTATAAAATCCGCTGTCACAATTATCGGTCGGGTGCGGAAGGCTGGCTGACGATCGGCGAGGCGGTGGAGCGCTCCTGCAACGTGGCGCTGGTACGGATGGCGCAGGTCATCGGGCCGGATGAATTTTTAAAATATATGGAGGAATTTAACTTCGGCTTAAAGACGAACATTGATCTGGCGGGCGAGGCGCGGACCGCATCCCTCGTATTTAATTCCTCCACAATGGGGCCGACGGAGCTTGCAACCTCCAGCTTCGGACAGGGCTTTAACGTGACGATGATCCAGATGATCTCCGCGTTCTGTTCCCTGATCAACGGCGGTTATTATTACGCCCCCCATATGGTAAGCAAGATCACGGCGGCGGACGGATCGGTGGTGCAGAACATCGAGCCGAGGATTTTAAAGCAGACCGTTTCGGCAGAAACCTCCGAGCTGGTGCGCCAGTACTGCCTGCAGGTTGTGGAAGGGGAGCATGGAACCGGTGAAAAGGCAAGGCCGGCGGGCTACCGGATCGGCGGCAAGACCGGAACGGCGGAGACAGTCAGCGCTGCCGGAAAGCGTGAAAAGGATGAGTACGTCGTATCCTTTATGGGCTACGCCCCGGCGGACGATCCCCAGATTGCCATTTATGTGGTGTTAAACCGCCCGAATGCGCAGAATCAGGATCTGGAAACGAGAAAAGCATGTATCATTGCCAAAAATATTTTGACGGAGGTGCTTCCGTATCTGAATATTTTCATGACAGAGCCTTTGTCTGAGGACGAAAAGAAGGAGCTCGAGGCGATGCAGATCGAGATCCGCCAGCAGCTGATCGACGGCGCGCCTTCCGCCAGCGGAAACGACGTGAGCGCAAACGATGTCAGCGGAAACCAGAGCCCGGACGGCACGGATCCGGACGGAGCAGGACAGGGGACGCAGGCAAACGGTACAGCACAGGATAACGCCGGGGGAAACGGCGAAGGACAGACCGGAGCAAACGGGACGGCGCAGGATAATGCCGGGGAAAGCGGAGCGGCAAAGCCCGGGGAAACAGATGCAGCGTCCACAGAAAATACGGCTCCGGCAGAGACAAATCCGTATGTAAACGAAGACGGGCAGCTGATCGATCCGGATACCGGGGAGCTGATCACAGAGGATTCGGACGGCTTTGAAACGCCCGTATCCGGCATCCTTGGCGGTTCGGGAGAAGCCGGAAACGCAGATGCGGCAGGCGGTGCGGAAAATCCGGAATAACCCTGCGGAGCGGTTAATAGATTATAATAATGATCGGCTTTGAGGGTTCTTATGGAGAGGAGCAAAACCTTTCACAGAAAGAAGATCGTCATTATTTTTCTGGCGTGCGTGCTCTTATTTGCGGGGCTGTGCGTCACGGGACGGCGCAGGATAATGCCGGGGAAAGCGGAGCGGCAAAGCCCGGGGAAACAGATGCAGCGTCCACAGAAAATACGGCTCCGGCAGAGACAAATCCGTATGTAAACGAAGACGGGCAGCTGATCGATCCGGATACCGGGGAGCTGATCACAGAGGATTCGGACGGCTTTGAAACGCCCGTATCCGGCATCCTTGGCGGTTCGGGAGAAGCCGGAAACGCAGATGCGGCAGGCGGTGCGGAAAATCCGGAATAACCCTGCGGAGCGGTTAATAGATTATAATAATGATCGGCTTTGAGGGTTCTTATGGAGAGGAGCAAAACCTTTCACAGAAAGAAGATCGTCATTATTTTTCTGGCGTGCGTGCTCTTATTTGCGGGGCTGTGCGTCAGGGTGACCTATCTGATGGTTTTTGAATCGGAGCATTACAGCCGTCTGGCGCAGGAGCTGCACCAGAGGGAAAGAAAGATCAAGGCAAAGCGCGGGCGGATCATCGACAGCACGGGAAAGGTGCTGGCGGACAACCGGACGGTATGTACGATCTCCGTCATCCACAGCCAGATCCGGGAGCCGGAAAAGGTGACCGCCATGCTCCAAAAGGAGCTGGGGCTTTCGGAGAAAACGGTGCGCAAACGGGTGGAAAAGGTTTCCTCCATAGAAAAGATCAGGAGCAATGTCCCCAAAGAGGTCGGGGACGCCATCCGGGCATATGGGCTGGACGGTGTAAAGGTGGACGAGGATTATAAGCGCTATTATCCCTATGACGATCTGGCGTCCAAGGTGCTGGGATTTACCGGGAGCGACAATCAGGGGATTCTGGCGCTGGAAAGCAAATATGATGAAACGCTGTCCGGGCAGCCGGGGCTAATTCTGGAAATGACGGACGCCAAAGGCGTGCGCCTGAAGGAAGAGGGCGAGAGCCGCGTGGAGCCGCAGGACGGCGACGACCTTTACATCAGTCTGGACATCAACATCCAGCAGTACGCGACCCAGCTGGCGGAGCAGGTCAAAAAGGCGAAGGAGGCGGAGAGCGTTTCTATCCTCGTGCTGCGTCCGGACAGCGGGGAGATTCTGGCGATGGTGGATGTGCCGGAGTATCATTTAAACGATCCTTTTACATTGACTGATGAAGTCATAAAAATGCAGGGCGTGTCCGGGAACGGGATTTCCGAAAACAGCCTTTCCGAAAAGGAAAAGCAGGAGGCGCTCAACCGGATGTGGCGCAACGCCTGTATCAACGATACCTACGAGCCGGGCTCGGCGTTTAAAATCATCACCGCTTCGGCGGCGCTGGAGGCGGGCGTGGTAACGGAGGAGGATTCGTTCATGTGCCCCGGCTATGTGATGGTGGAGGGACGGCGCATCCGATGTGCGAAGGTGGCGGGGCACGGGCCGGAGACATTTGTGCAGGGGACGATGAACTCCTGCAACCCGGTGTTTGTGACGGTCGGCTTGCGGCTGGGGACGGAGAAGTTTTACCACTATTTTGACCGGTTCGGTCTGCTGAAAAAAACCGGGATCGACGTTCCGGGCGAGGCGGGCACGATCATGCACAAGCCGGAAAATATGGGGCCGGTGGAGCTTGCGACCGTATCTTTCGGGCAGTCCTTCCAGATCACGCCCATCCAGCTGGCGGCGACGGTCAGCTCCCTGATCAACGGGGGCGTGCGGATCACGCCGCATTTCGGGGTAAAGACCGCAGACGGGACGTCGGGAGAGGAGGCAGCGCTTGTCTGGCAGAAGGGCGAGCGGATCCTGTCGGAGGATGTAAGCAGGCGGCTTCGGGCAATGCTGTTTCAGGTGGTGGAAAACGGAGGCGGCAAAAACGGCAAGGTGGAAGGCTACCGGGTGGGCGGCAAAACGGCGACCAGCGAAACGCTTCCCAGAGGAACAGGACGCTATATTTCCTCTTTTCTGGGCTTTGCCCCGGCGGACGATCCAAAGGTACTGGCGCTGTGCATCATCCGCAACCCCAAGGGCGTCTATTACGGCGGTCAGGTGGCTGCCCCGGTGGTGCGCCAGCTCTTTGAAAATATACTTCCATATCTGGACGAAATAGAGTATGATGAGGAAAGGAACGGGGAAAAAGCATGACAGCATCCGTGGTGCTTCCGGTGCTGATCTCGTTTGGCGTAAGCGCCATATTAGGGCCGGTGGTAATCCCTTTTTTACGGAGGCTAAGGCGATGCAGACGGTGCGGGACGAAGGTCCTGCCACCCATCGCATAAAAAACGGGACGCCCACCATGGGCGGCGTTCTTTTTCTGGCAGGAGTTTTTGTGTCCTGCCAGCTCTTTGGAAAGCAGTACCCCAAAATACTCCCGGTCGTATTTCTGACGCTGGGCTTTGGGCTTGTGGGGCTTTTGGACGACTATATCAAGGTGATCCTGCGCCGCTCGATGGGGCTGACCGCTTTTCAGAAGTTTTCAGCGCAGCTTTTGGTAACGGGGCTCTTTGCCCATTATCTGACCTGCTGCGCCCCGTCCCAGCTTTTGATGAAGATTCCGTTTCTGCCGGGAAGGCTTCTGGATCTGGGCGTTTACAGCATTCCGCTTTTGTTTTTTGTGGTGATCGGCACGGTCAACGGGACGAACTTTACGGACGGCGTTGACGGGCTGGCGGGAAGTGTGACCGTTCTGGTGGCGGTGTTTTTTTCGGTCGTCGCCATCGGTACCAAAAGCGGGATCGAGCCGGTAACCTGCGCGGTTGCGGGCGGTCTGCTCGGGTTTTTGCTGTTTAATGTGTATCCGGCAAGCGTGTTTATGGGGGATACGGGCTCCCTTGCGCTGGGCGGTTTTGTGGCGGGCACTGCGTATGCGCTGCAGCTGCCGCTGTTTATCCCGATCGTGGGATTTGTTTATCTGGCGGAGGTTATATCGGTGATGCTGCAGGTCGTTTATTTCAAGGCGACCGGCGGGAAGCGCCTGCTTAGGATGGCGCCCCTGCATCATCATTTTGAATTGTGCGGCTGGTCGGAGACGAGGATCGTGGCGGTCTTTTCGATCGTGACGGCGCTGCTGTGCCTTGTGGCGCTGGCGGGCGTCTGAGGCAATAGAATCTGATACGGGAGAAGCTCCCGGAAAGGCGGTTTTGAACATGGATCTACAGGGAAAAAAGGTGCTGGTCGCAGGCTGCGGCAAAAGCGGTCTGGGAGCGGCAGGGCTTTTAAAAAAGACGGGCGCATGTCCGGTTTTATTCGATGAAAACGACGGGATCGACAAGGAGAGCCTGACAGGAAGGGCAGATTATCCGGCGGACGTGCCGCTGGTTTTGGGAAGGCTTGACGAAAAGCTGATCGGGGAGCTTTCCCTGGCGGTGATCAGCCCGGGGATTTCCATAGAGGAGCCCTTTGTGGAACGGCTCAGAAGCGCCGGCGTTCCGATCTGGGGCGAGGTGGAGCTGGCATGGCAGTTTGGAAAGGGCAGGCTCATCGCCATCACCGGGACAAACGGCAAGACGACGACGACCGCCCTTGTGGGGGAGATTTTAAAAAGCTTCTTTTCCTCTGCCTTTGTGGTCGGCAATATCGGGACGCCCTACACCGGGGAGGCTTTGAAAATGACGGAGCAGAGCGCGACGGTGGCGGAGATCAGCAGCTTTCAGCTGGAAACGGCGCAGGAATTCCATCCGGAGGTTTCCGCAATTTTAAATATCACGCCGGATCATTTGAACCGCCATCACACGATGGACAATTATGCGGCGGTCAAGGAGTCGGTGACCAAAAATCAGACGAAGCAGGATTTCTGCGTGCTCAATTATATGGATGAGCGGCTGCGCGCTTTCGGGATGGAACAGTGCCCGGCGCAGGTCGTATGGTTTTCTTCCAAAGAAAAGCCGGAGCGCGGCTATTACCTGAACGGGGAAAAAATCTGCCGCGATCTGGGAAACGGCGAGGAAACGCTGCTGGACGTGTCGGAAATGAACCTGATCGGCGTGCACAACTATGAAAACGTGATGGCGGCGATCGCTTCGGCAGCGGCATTCGGCGTCCCGATGGAAACGATCCTTGAGACAGTGCGCCGTTTTCAGGCGGTGGAGCACCGGATCGAATATGTGGCGACCAAAAACGGCGTCGTTTATTACAACGATTCCAAGGGAACCAACCCGGACGCGGCGATTCAGGCGATCCGCGCGATGAAATGGCCGACGGTGCTGATCGGCGGCGGATATGACAAGCAGAATACATATGACGAATGGATCGAAGCCTTTGACGGCAAGGTAAAGCTGCTTGTCCTGATCGGGCAGACGCGGGAGAAGATCGCGGAGTGTGCGCGGGCGCACGGGATGACAGACATTGTTTTGGCGGACAGCTTTCAGGAGGCGATGGACATCTGCGTAAAGGCGGCGTGCCCGGGGGATGCGGTGCTTTTGTCGCCTGCCTGCGCAAGCTGGGGGATGTTCCCAAACTATGAGGCGAGGGGAAATCTGTTTAAAGAATATGTGAACGGTCTGAAGGAGTGATAGCGTGGCAGGACGTAGAATGCGGCGGAAAGCGGAACATTATTTTGATTACAGCCTTCTGTTTATCATCCTGTTTCTGACGGGCTTCGGGCTGGTAATGATCTATTCGGCAAGCGCCTATGACGCTGCCGGGCAGATGGACAATGAATATTATTATCTGACCCATCAGGGCTTTGCGGCAGCGCTGGGGCTTGTGGGGATGTTTGTGGTATCGTGGATCCCGTATCATTTCTGGGAGCGGTTCGCAGTGCTTGGTTATGTGGTTTCCATTATTCTGATCCTAATGGTGCTGACGCCGCTGGGCATCGAGGCAAACGGTGCGAGACGGTGGCTCAATCTGGGTATTTCCGTGCAGCCGGCGGAGATCGCAAAGCTGGCGATGATCCTGTTTTTGTCCAGCACGATCTGTAAGATGGGGCGGAATATCCGGACGTGGAAGGGCTTTTTTGTCATTCTGGCGATGGCGCTTCCGCACTGCCTTCTGGTGTGGAAGATCACTGACAACATGAGCTCGGCGATCATCATTTTCGGGATCGCCTTCCTGATGCTGTTTGTGGAAAGCCCCAGCTATAAGCCGTTTGTGATCATGGGCGGCATTGGCGTTGCGGGAGTCGGGCTTTTGATTTCCATGATCGCGAAAATGTCCAGCGTGGAAGGCGCGGGCTTCCGGATTGAGCGGATCGCGGCGTGGCTTGACCCGGAAGCCTACGCCTCCGGAAAGGGCTTCCAGACGCTGCAGGCGCTTTATGCCATCGGCTCTGGCGGGATCTTCGGAAAAGGGCTCGGACAGAGCATCCAGAAGCTCGGATTTTTGCCGGAGCAGCAAAATGATATGATCTTTTCGATCATCTGTGAGGAGCTGGGGCTTTTCGGCGGCATCGCGGTAATTATGATCTTCGTTCTTCTGATCTGGCGTCTGATGGTCATTGCCAACAACGCCGCCGACTTATTCGGGGCGCTGCTGGTCGTGGGCGTGATGGGACATATTTCGATTCAGGTGATCTTAAACATCGCCGTAGTGACAAATACGATCCCGAATACGGGAATTTCCCTGCCCTTTATCAGCTACGGCGGCTCCGCGGCAATGTTCATGCTGCTGGAAATGGGGCTTGTTATGAGCGTGGCAAGGGGCATCCGGCTGCGGGATGTGTGAGAAGCCGTCACAAAAAATGACATTTTTTCATATCATATAGCAAGAACGGCAGATGGAAGGTGGAGCTTTGGATTCCATTTGGATAAAAGGAAAAACGGGGCTTTCCGGGGAGGTGCGCATTCAGGGCTCCAAAAATGCGGCGCTTCCGGTGCTGGCAGCCTGCGTGCTCGTGCCGGGCGTCACGGTTTTGGAAAACTGCCCGGACATTTCGGATATTTCCTGTATGTGCCGGATCTTAAACCGGATCGGCGTAAAGACTGTCAGGGCAGGAAAGACGCTGACGGTGGACGCGTCGCAGATCACCTCTGAAAAGCTGCCTGAAGAGGAAATGGTGCGGATGCGCTCCTCGGTTATTCTGGCGGGGGCGCTGATCGGACGGTGCCGGGAGGTGTCCTTTTGTCAGCCCGGCGGATGCGTGATCGGAGACAGGCCCATCGATCTGCACATCGGGGCGCTGGAAAGGCTGGGAGCGGTTTTTGGGGCGGACAAAAAAGAGCCTGACAGAATCTGCGGGACGGCAAAAAGGCTTTCGGGGGCAAGGATTTGTCTGGCGTTCCCGAGTGTGGGCGCGACCCAGAATGCGGTGCTGGCGGCAGTGCTGGCAGAGGGCACGACCCAGATCGAAAACAGCGCGAAAGAGCCGGAGATCGTTTCACTGTGCCGCTTTTTAAGGGGCGCGGGGGCAAGGATCCGGGGAGAGGGCAGCGGCAGGATCGTCATAGAGGGCGTTTGCAGGCTTCACGGGAGCCGTTTTTTCATTGAACCGGACCGGATCGTGGCAGGGACGTATCTTCTGGGCGTTGCGGGAGCCGGCGGGGAAGTGTTTTTGCGGGAAGCGCCCTGCGCTCAGCTTGGGGCGGTCAGCGCTGCAGCGCGCAGGATGGGCGCAAAAATCCGGGAGGATACAGCGGGGCTTCTTGTTTTGCGAAAAGGACGGCTGGTTTCTCTGGGAGAGGCAGAAACGGGCGTGTATCCCGGCTTTCCGACGGATTTGCAGTCCATGCTTTTGACGGTGTTATGTCAGGCGGAAAAGGAAAGTATTGTGACCGAGCGGATCTTTAACGGGCGGTTTGGCGCAGCAGAGCAGCTAAACCGGATGGGCGCAGGGATCTGCGTTGCCGGAAACCGCGCGAAAATGTCCGGCGGCAGGAGGCTTTCAGGCTGCAGGACAGAGGCGGGCGAGCTGCGCGGCGGGGCTGCGCTGGTGGCGGCGGGCGTCTGCGCCGAAGGGGTGACGCAGGTGGAAAACTGCCATTTTATCCGGCGCGGATACGAGGATATTGTGAGAGATTTCAAAAAAATGGGAGCAGACATTGGCACAGAAACGCAAACAGAATTATAAGCTGGTCAAAGGCGGAAAAGCGGATAAAAAAGGAAAAAGGAAAAAGCCGTCGGGAGGAAAGGGGGATCTCTTTTCTTCCGGACGTTTTGCAAAGCCTGCCAAAAAGGGACTTTCCGGGCGTTTGAAGATAGGGCTTTTGATCGGGGCAGCCGTCTGTATTGTGCTGGCGGGAGCCCTTGTTTTTGTGCAGGCACAGTTCCATGTGGAGACTGTTTCCGTGGAAGGAAACGTGCATTACACAAAAGAAGAGATCGAGCAGATGGTTATAAAGGACAGGCTTTCGGCAAACTCGATCTATCTGTCGTTTAAGTACCGTGACAAGGAAATCCTGAACATTCCGTTTATCGAAAAAATGAGCGTGCGGGTGGATTCGCCCAACAGCATTACGATCCGCGTATATGAAAAATCGGTGGCAGGCTATGTGGAATACATGGGGCGCTACATGTATTTTGACCGGGAGGGTATCGTCGTGGAGTCGTCGGAGACAAAGACCTCCGGGGTGCCGCAGGTAACGGGCATCGATTTTGACCATGTGGTGCTCTATGAGCCGCTTCCGGTGGAAGATCCGGCAATTTTTGCGGAGGTGTTGTCGATCACCCAGATGCTTTCCAAATATGAGATCGTGACGGACAAGATCTTTTTTAACGAGGAAAACGAGATCACGCTGTATTTCGGGAACGTGCGCGCGCGCCTTGGAAAAGACAATCTGGAGGAAAAGATCATGCGGCTTCAGCAGATCCTGCCAAGCCTCGAAGGGGAAAGCGGCGTTGTGGATATGCAGAATTATTCGGATGACCGTAAAAACGTCACCTTCCGCAAAGATGACTGACCCGGACAACGGATGGGCGGCAGATCTGCCCTCCGCACGCATTCGTCCGGCATAAGGAAGGCGGCTGTAGGGCAGCGCTGCCGCCGCGGATGCCCGGAAAGGGCAAAATATCGCATTAAAATGAAAAAAAGAGGTTGCGCAATTCGGAAAATGATTATATGATAAATATTATGAAGTTTGTCAGGAATGAAGGAGGAAATACCCTTGCTGGAAATTAAAGTAAACGAGGCTGAGTCCGCGGCACAGATCCTTGTGATCGGCGTAGGCGGTGCGGGCAATAATGCTGTTAATAGAATGATCGACGAAAAGATTGACGGTGTGGAGTTTATCGGAGTCAATACCGATAAGCAGGCGCTGCAGTTTTGTAAGGCGGAGAAGCATCTGCAGATCGGCGAGAAGCTGACAAAAGGACTGGGCGCAGGCGCAAAGCCGGAGATCGGCGAGCAGGCGGCGGAAGAGAGCGCGGAGGAGATCGCGAAGTCTCTGGAAGGCGTGGACATGGTATTCGTTACCTGCGGCATGGGCGGCGGTACCGGTACGGGCGCGGCTCCGGTAGTTGCAAAGCTTGCAAAGGACAAGGGTATTTTAACGGTCGGCGTTGTGACGAAGCCTTTCCGTTTCGAGGCAAAGACCCGTATGAACAACGCGCTTTCCGGTATTGAGAAGCTGCGCGACAGCGTGGACACGCTGATCGTGATCCCGAATGATAAGATCCTTGAAATCGTTGACAAACGGACGAGCATGCCCGAGGCGCTGATGAAGGCGGACGAGGTGCTGCAGCAGGCGGTGCAGGGGATTACCGACCTGATCAATGTGCCCGCAGTCATCAATCTGGACTTTGCGGACGTGCAGACCGTTATGCGCGACAAGGGCATCGCGCACATCGGCATCGGCGAAGGAAAGGGCGAGGATAAGGCTGTGGTTGCGGTCAAGGCAGCCGTGGAAAGCCCGCTTCTGGAGACGACGATCGCAGGCGCAACCGACATCATCATCAACGTATCCGGCGATATTTCCATGTTTGACGCTTCCGATGCGGTTGACTATGTGCGTGAGATCACAGGCGACGATGTCAACATTATCTTCGGCGCGATGTATGATTCCAATCAGGCGGACTACTGCCGCATTACCGTGATCGCGACAGGGATCGACGAGACGCATGCAAACCGTTTCGGCTCCTCTTTTGCAAGAAAGCCGGTTCCGCCGACGCTTGGAACCCCTTCCGGCATGAAGACGACGGTAAATGCCAGCGGCACGACGACCGCAAGGCCGTACACGAATCCCCTTACGCCCGGTGCACACACAGGCACGATCCCGAGCAACGAGATCAAGGCGAACCTGACCGGTATCCAGAAGCCGCCGACCAACTTTAACAGCAAGGTCGAGGTAAAGACGCTGAAGATCCCGGATTTCCTTCAGAAAAAATAAATAACAGGCAATGAGAGGCTCCCCGCGGAGAAATCCGGTGGGGGTCTTTTTTTCATGGTGCGCCTGGCGGCGCACGTCGCTAATGGGTAAAAGTCCCTAGTGCGCGTAGATAACAACGAAGCACTTTATTGCAATTTTATTCTACCGAAAAAGGACGCAAAACTCATGGAGCGTGAATTGAACGGAAATTGGGTAAAAAAAAGAAAAGCAGACACATACCGTAGTACAAGACTGCTGTAAAAAATACGTTTACGCACATTGTTTATTTTTCGAGAATCTGCGGATCAAGAAGGAAGTCATAAATGTTTACAGTCAAGATACCATAGTCGTCATAATAGGGTTGTACAATATCTTTTGTGATAACGATCTTTTTGAAAGAATCATCAATTTTTCTGAACGGTCTGATTTCCTGAGTGCGCTTCGCTTCATCCGGCAGAGAATATGCTGACTGAATATAATATCTGGAAGAGCCAAGATTGCATACAAAATCCACTTCAAGTTGTTTGCGGATAACCTTACCATTCTGATCTCGCTCTGCAATCGGTATTACACCTACATCCACGCTGTAGCCACGCATACGAAGTTCGTTATAAATTACATTTTCCATAGAGTGGGTCTGCTCGAACTGACGGAAATTGATTCTGGCATTGCGAAGTCCAAGATCGGAAAAATAATATTTCTTTGGAGTTTCGATATATGCCTTTCCTTTTATGTCATATCTTTGTGCGGATTCAATCAGAAAAGAATCCTCATAATAATCCAGATATTTCTTAATGGTAGCGGAAGTGATTCGGGATTTTTTTACCGTCTTAAAAGTATTCTTCAATTTTTCCGGGTTGGTCAGCGAACCAATGGCAGAGGAAAGAATGTTCAAAAGATCTTCCAGTTCTCCAATGTTTTTTACTCGGTTACGTTTGGTAATATCTCGAAGATAAATCTCGTTGAACAGATTCTGCAATGCAACTGCCTTATCGTTTGCGCCCTCACGAAGAACAACCAGAGGGATACCGCCATATAGCATATATTCAGATAATCCCAGGTACTTATCCCCATTGTAAATGGTCATAAACTCGGCAAAGCTCAGGGGATACATATGAACCTCATCCCCACGACCGGCGAATTCGGTAGCTATATCTTTGGACAAGAGTTTTGCGTTACTTCCGGTCACAAATACATCCATATTATCTTTACGAAGATAACCGTTTAGAACTGCTTCAAAACAATCCAACATTTGAATTTCGTCAAGAAGCAGATAATACATTCCTTTACCTACGGCTTTGGAACGAATATATGCCATGAACTTTTCGGGATCAACTCCACGCTTTTCTTTGTCAATCTGAATCAGGCTTTCTCCAATGAGATAAAGATCATCTGCTGAATCAAAGGCAAAGCGAATGATGTGATCAGCATCAACCCCGCTTTCCAGTAAGTGATGATAAAACAGATTATTCAATAAATAGGATTTGCCGCATCGGCGAATACCAGTAATTACCTTGATCAGTCCATTGTTTTTTCTTTTTATTAACTTATCCAAATAAAAATCTCTACGAATCTCCATTTTGAAACCTCATTGCGAAAGATTTTTGCAACTTGTTGTACTTTTCTATTCTATTATATCCAGATGGATTTCAAAAATCAATATATTAGCAGGAGGTTGGAATAGATTTTTGTAACTTGTTGCGTTTTTCTATTCCACAATCATACCCTCAGTATACAAGGGGGCATACGTCCTGAACCGTGAAATTTGTTCGACTTTCTTCGTTGTCTTTAATCGGCGTACGTCTAAGCGATGGTTTTTATCGCTTGTACGCCCTCATTCGTCCGTCTTGCTAATCGATCAGGAGGAATCAAGGCGGTTGTCCCATGTCGAATCCTCCCGAAAAAATCCGTCGCTTTCCTGCCCTGTTCCGACAAAATCCGCGCGCCCGCGCCGCTATAATGAGGACATACATTTCAAAGCGGAAAGGGGACGGCGGCATGCGCTACAGTCTGTACATAGACCGGATTTTTGTGACGCACCTTACGGTCAATCTGTGCCTGCTTTTTCTGACGGCAAAGTCCGGCGGGATGGACTGCCGAAAAGGGCGGATCTTTAGGGCGGCAGCGGCGGGGGCGGCGATGATGACGGCAGCGCTTGCGCTGCCTGTTCCGGTTCAGGAAAGAGAACTCCGCCTGATCCTGAAGGGGATATGGCTGGCAGCAGGCGTTTTTGCGCAGCTTTGGATCGCCTTCCGGTGCCGGAATGGGAAAATGCTTGGGCGGGCAGTGATGCTGTACGGCGCATGCTCCTGCATGACAGGCGGGATATTGGGAGCGGTCATGCAGATAAAAAAGATGTCGGGATCCTGGGCGGTTTCCCTTTTGTGCATCGGGGCAGCATATGCCGGCTTTTTGGTGATCGCGTCAGAGAGGCGGCGCAGCCGGTCGCCGCTGTGGAAGGTGTCTTTTTGCAGAAACGGGGAAATTTTTTCGGAGACGGGGCTTTTGGACAGCGGAAACGGATTATATGATCCGTATACCAAAATGCCGGTCTGCATCATCGACCCGGCGGAGGCGGAGCGGCTTGGGATTTTTGAAAAAGATGCGCCGCTGCGGCTGATCCCTTACCACTGCGTCGGCAAAAGGAACGGGCTGATGCGGGCGGTTACCGTGGACGGAATGTATCTGGAAAAGGAAGGACAGGAGAAGAGGGTCGGGCAGGTGACGCTTGCGGTAAGCCCGGAGCCGCTTGCGGCGTCCGGGGCGTACCGGGTCATTCTGCATCCTGCATTACTGGAGGAAAAGAAAGGAGCCAATCATGATCTTAAAAGTAGCGATGCCGGGAAGCATGCCGTTTAAACTGATCCGCCGCGAGCCGGCGTTTTTTATGGCAAAGGAGGGGGAAATCCATTATATCGGGGGAGCCGACGTGCTCCCGCCGCCGCTGGAAAGCGCGCAGGAAAACGAGGTCATTCAGGATCTTGGGTCGGAGGAATATGCGCAGGAGGCGCGCACGATCCTGATCGAGCACAATCTGCGGCTCGTGGTTTATATTGCAAAAAAATTTGACAACACGGGCGTCGGCGTGGAGGATCTGATCTCCATCGGGACGATCGGGCTGATCAAATCGATCAATACGTTTAATCCGGGCAAAAATATCAAGCTGGCGACCTATGCCTCCCGCTGCATCGAAAATGAGATCCTCATGTATCTGCGCCGCAACAATAAGACGCGCATGGAGGTTTCCATCGACGAGCCGCTCAACGTAGACTGGGACGGCAACGAGCTGCTTTTGTCCGATATTTTAGGGACGGACGAGGACGTGATCTATAAGGATATTGAAAACGAGGCGGAGCGCCGTATCCTCCGCCGGGCGGTGGCGCAGCTTTCGGAACGGGAGCGGACGATCGTAAATCTTCGCTTCGGTCTGAACACGCCGGGCGGGGAGGAAATGACCCAGAAGGAGGTCGCCTCTTATCTGGGCATTTCCCAATCCTATATTTCCCGGCTGGAAAAAAAGATCATGAAGCGTTTGAAAAAGGAGATGGTAAAGGAATGAGTCACGCGCTTAAGTAGGCGCGCATCGTCCGGAGGGCGCTTTTTTCAAGGCGGGACACCTGCGCCTGAGAAATGCCGATCATATCGGCGACTTCCATCTGGGTTTTGCCTTCAAAAAAACGCAGGACAATGATCTCGCGTTCCCTGTCCCCGAGCTTTTTTAAGGCGTCGGACAGGGAAAGGCGCTCGATCCAGTTTTCCTCCCGGTTCTTTTTGTCGCGGATCTGATCCATCACATAAAGCGTGTCCGTGCCGTCGGTGTAGACGGGCTCGTACAGGCTCATGGGATTTTGGATGGCGTCCAGCGCATAAACAATATCTTCCCTGGAAATGCCCACTTCGGCGGCTACTTCGCTGATGGTGGGCTCTTTTTGATTCTGCTTCATCAGGTTTTCCTTGGCGGAGATCGCTTTGTAGGCGGTGTCTCGCAGAGAGCGGCTGACCCGGATGGAATTGTTGTCCCGAAGAAACCGGCGGATCTCTCCGATGATCATCGGGACCGCATAGGTGGAAAAGCGCACGCCCAGCTCCGTATTGAAATTGTCGATCGCCTTGATCAGCCCGATGCAGCCGATCTGGAACAGGTCGTCCACATTTTCGCCGGAAGAGGAAAATCGCCGGATAACGCTTAAAACGAGCCGCAGGTTTCCTTTGATAAAAAGCTCCCGGGCGCTTTCGTCTCCCTGACGGATGCGTACAAAGAGCGCGTCCTTTTCCTCATTTGTAAGCACCGGCAGTCGCGAAGTGTTGACGCCGCAGATTTCCACTTTGTTCAGTGCCATGATAAGCCTCCTGCTGTTAAAAAAATCCATGCAGGCCGCCCGGAATAGACGGGAGGGATGAAAAAGGCGGTCTGCAGCCATAGACAGAGCATGGACAAAAATGCAGGAGTTATACAGGCAAAGCGGTTTTTGGAAAAAACGGCGCAGGCAGGCACGCCGGAACCGGGGAAGGCATATACATATAACAGGCGCATGGATATGACGGGCAGGAGCTGGGAAGGGAGGCGGCGGGATGCTTTTTTCGGAGCTTAGATGCAAGGAAGTGGTAAATCTGCGGGATTGCCGCAGGATGGGGCGGGTGACGGATTTTGAGTTTGACGAATGCACGGGGACGATCCAGAAGATCATCGTGCCAGGGATCAGCGGGAAAAGCTGGAAATGCCTGTTTGGGTGCGATACGGAATATGCGATCGCGTGGCAGGACATCCGGCAGATCGGGCCGGATATTATCATGGTGGATGTGCCGTGAGAAGAGGATATTTCAGGCGGTGCAGACCCGGAGCGTGGGATAATGTTGAAAAAATCAAACTCCGCGGCAGCGCTTCTGGGATAATGTACCTTGTCGGGAGGGACGGTTTTTTATAGGATAAAAATAACCGGTCAGGAAGCATCGGGCAATTATTTGAAGGAAACAAAGGACGGAGATATTTGGAGATGGAAGGGGATTTTTTGAAAGAACGGAAATTAAGGGAGAGGATATTCAGGCAGCTTGGAGCAGGCAATATAAAGCCGCAGGGGTGGCTGGAACGGCAGCTTAGGCTGCAGGCGGAAGGCTTAAGCGGACATCTGGATCTGATCTGGCCGGATATTAAGGACAGCAGGTGGATCGGCGGTGACCGGGAGGGATGGGAACGGGTTCCGTATTGGCTGGACGGGTTTATTCCGCTGGCATGGCTTTTGGATGACGCAGATCTGAAAAAGAGGGCAAAGAGGTATATTGACGCAATTTTGGACAGGCAGCAGGAGGACGGATGGATCTGCCCGTGCAGCAGGGAGGAGAGGGCAAATTACGACGTGTGGGCGGTGTTTCTGATCTGCAAGGTGCTGGTCGTGTATGAAGCGTGCAGCGGTGATGAGAGAATCGAAGAAGCCGTATACCGGGCGCTGAAGCAGCTGCTGGGGCATATCAGCAAAACGACCCTGTTTGGATGGGGGGCGGCGAGATGGTTTGAGTGTCTGATACCGCTTTTCTGGCTGTATGAGAGAAGGCCGGAAGCGTGGATGACCGATCTTGCCTATGTGCTGGACGGATGCGGGATCGATTATGAAAAACTCTACCGCAGCCTGTCCTTTGCAAAGCCGGGGCAGAGCCGGTACTGGACATTTTTAAATCATGTGGTCAATGCTGCAATGGCGATGAAATCAAGGGCGGAAATGGGACGTCTGACCGGGGAGGATGCAGATGAGTTTGCGGAATATTTTTATGGAAGGCTGATCGCAGAGCACGGTATGCCAATCGGGCATTTTACGGGGGACGAATGCCTTTCCGGAACGGGGCCGCTGCAGGGAAGCGAATGCTGCAGCGTTACAGAAATGATGTATTCCTGCGAGGAGCTGCTTTCCGTCGGAGGAAACCCGCGCTGGGGCGATCTTTTGGAGCAGGAGGCATATAATGCGCTGGCAGCGACCGTCAGCGACGATATGTGGACGCATCAGTATGTACAGATGACAAATCAGATCGAATGCACGCCGATCCGGGAAGCCGCCGTTTTATTTAATTCCAATGGAGGCGATGCGCACTGCTTTGGATTGGAGCCGAATTTTGGCTGCTGCACGGCGAATTTTAATCAGGGGTGGCCGAAATTTGTACTGACTGCGGTAATGAAAAGCAGGAAAGGTCTGGCAGTCTGTCTGACCGTGCCGGTATGTGTGGACGCAGAAGTGGACGGCGCAGCCGTAAAGCTGCAGATACATACGGAATATCCGTTTCGCGACAGCGCCGTGATCTGCATAGAGACAGAAAAAAGAGTGGAGTTTCCGCTGGACATCCGCATTCCCGGATATGTAAAGGGCGCTGATGTGATCGTGGACGGCGTCAAAAGACCGGCGGAGCCGGGAACCTTTTTCCGAGTAGAAAAAAACTGGGAGAAGCGTACCGAAATCCGGGTGGAATTTTCTTTTCAGGCGGAATTTGTGAGGACGCCGGACGGCATGTATGCCGTGAGACGGGGCGCTTTGTTTTTTGCGCTTCCGGTCGAGGCAGAATATCAGCGCGTGGAATATGTCAAGGATGGCGTTGAACGGAAATATCCTTACTGCGATTATGAAATCCGCCCGGCTTCGGAATGGGCGTATGGCTTTGCGTCCCATGAGGTCGGAATAAGATATGAAAAGTTTCCGGAAAAGCCCTTTGACCGGAAGCATCCGCCTGTCATGCTGGAGGCAGAGCTTGCTGTGCTGGAATGGGAAAAGCAGGACGGGATGTGCGCCCCTGCGCCAAAGTCGCGGAAGGCGTTAGGAAAACCGGTAAAGAGGCTTTTGTATCCCTATGGCTGTACGACCCTTAGAATGGGGCAGCTGCCGGATGCAGAGAAAAGGGAAAAGGAAGAATAAGGGGGGCTGGCTGCCGCATCAGGAAATCTGGTGCGGCTCATTTTTATTTTATGGGAGAGTCCATTCTATGGAATAAAATAATGCCCTGCAGGCTGCTTTTGGGAAGAGAATGATATAAAAGATATATTTTATATCATTTATGAAAAATGCATTGACATATGGCATAATGACTGTTAATCTATATGCATAAACAATAAGTATTAAAAATAAAGCAAACATAAATAGTAATAAAATAACATTTAATTGTTCAAGAAAAAGAAAAAAGGCAGCAATATGAAAATTAAAATGTAATAAATGATATATTCAAAAAGGAGGAAGGAAAATGAAAAAAAGAGGAAAGGAAAAAGAGCGGGAGCAGGTAATTGGAAAGCAGAACCGCATGGGACAGCTTTTTGTAGCGCCGCCGGTTATTTTGTTTCTGGCATTTACGCTGATTCCCATGATCATGGCGGTAGGGATGAGCTTTACAAAATATGACGTCATCAATCCGCCGACATTTGCCGGGTTAAATAATTTCAGAAAACTGCTTCATGATGAGTTTTTCTGGATCGCTATGAAGAACACTTGTGTTTATACGCTGCTGTATGTTCCACTGGGACTTCTGTTATCGCTGGGGGCGGCGCTGTTTTTAAATTCCAATCAGAAATTGGTCGGGCTGTTTCGGACGTTGTTTTATCTTCCGGTGCTGTCTTCGACGGTGGCGACGGCGACGCTGTGGTTTTGGATTTTAAATCCGCAGATGGGTCTTTTGAACGGGATTTTAAAAATCTTTGGCGTTTCGCCAAAGGCGTGGCTGTATGATTCGAGCCTTGCGATGATCTCCATTGTCATGATGAGCCTCTGGGCAGGCTTTGGCGGGAATATGATGATCTTTCTTGCGGGGCTGAAAGGGATTTCCCCGGTCTATTATGAGGCGGCAAAGATCGAGGGCGCGACCAGATTCCAGATGTTTACAAAGATCACGATGCCCTCTATTACAAAGACGACATTTCTTGTTTCAACAATGCTGATCATTGGGACGTTTCAGGTGTTCGATCAGGCATACGTGCTGACAAAGGGCGGACCGGGAAATGCGACGATCACACTGGTTTACTATATTTATAACAGCGGTTTTAAAAATCTGGATATGGGATATGCCTCCAGTATGTCGCTGGTGCTGTTTGTGATCATTCTGCTGATGACGCTTTTGAACACGAAAATCAATAAGGCGGACATCTGACGGAGGACAGGAGGAGATAAAGATGGGAATGAAGCAGGCAAAAAAAGTAAGAAGTATATTCTGGTATATTGGCGCAATCCTGATCTCCCTGATAACGGTATATCCGTTTTTGTGGATGATCGCGACGTCCCTTAAGCCGGAAGCGGAAATATACAGCAATTCCTTGTCGCTGTTTTCGGATAAGTTTTCGTTTGATAATTATAAAAAGGCGTTTGAGGTAATCCCTTTTGGAAGATATTTTCTGAATTCCTTTTATCTGGCGGCAATGGGAGTTTTGACCAATGTTTTTTTGGGGGCGCTGGCGGGATATTCTTTTGCAAAGCTGAAGTTTAAAGGAAGAAAGGCAATGTTCAGCCTTTTGCTGTCGTCCATGATGATACCGGGTGTGATCACGATGATCCCGCAGTTTCTGGTTTTGAAAAATTTCCCGCTGGTAGGCGGAAACGATATTTTTGGACAGGGCGGACAGGGGCTCATCAATCACTATGCGGCAATCATTCTTCCGGGAGCGGTCGGTGCATATGCGGTATTTTTCATGAAGCAGTTTTTTGAGACGCTTCCGGATGATCTGGCGGAGGCGGCCAGAGTGGATGGCTGCAGTGAATTCAGAATTTTCTGGAATATTTACCTTCCGCTGATCCTTCCGGCGGCAGTGACGCTTGGCATTATGACGTTCCAGAGCGGATGGAACAGCTTTATGTGGCCGATGATCGTGCTCAATTCAAAAGAGATGATGACAGTTCAGGTCGGGCTGGCGGCGTTCCAGTATCAATATAACACGCAGTACGGGCCGCTGATGGCGGGAACGGTAATTTCGGTTATTCCGACGCTGCTGCTGTTTATTTTCGCACAGAAATATTATATTCAGGGAATTGCTTTTTCGGGAGGCAAGGAGTGAGGATCGACAAGGCGGTAAGCCTGTAGATAAAAGGTACAATAAAAAAGGAGGACAAGCAAAATGAAGAAAAAAGGTTTGGCGGTGTTACTGGCGGCGGCTACGGTGCTGGAAACTCTTGCAGGGTGCGGCAGTTCAGAAGAGGGCGGCGCAGCGCAGACTGCCGGAAAGGCGCAAGAGGAAAGCAGCGATGTTGTGGAGCTGACGATGTGGGGAGGCTGGTCCGGCGATCAGATCGGACAGCTGGAAAAACAGCTGGAAGGGTTTAACAACTCTCAGGATAAGATCAAAGTAACGTATATGGCGCAGGACACAATGGAGCAGAAGCTTCTGACAGCGCTGGCGTCGAATGATGTGCCGGACATCGTTTTGTGGGATCGCTTCAATACGAGCGTATATGCGCCGAAGGGGGCGCTGATGCCGCTGGATGACTATGTGGCGAAGGACAGTCTTGATATGGGACAGTTTTATGAGCCGGCAGTAGAGGAGCTGACGTCGGGCGGAAAGCTTTACGGTATCCCGCTGACAGTTGATACAAGAGTGATTTTTTACAACAAGGATATGTTTGAGGAGGCGGGGGTTGACCCAGCGTCTATCACAGACTGGGAAAGCCTTCGGGAAGCGGCGGTAAAGCTGACAAAATGGAACGGGGATATTCTGGAACAGGCAGGATTTTCCTTAAAGGATGTGGGATTGTTTAACAACTGGATCGCGCAGGCAGGAGGAACGATGGTGGATGAGTCGGCAAATCCGCCTGTAACTACCTATAATTCTGAAGCGGGCCTTGCAGTGCTCGACTACTGGGATCAGCTGCTGAATGAGGATAAGGTATATCAGCTTGGCTTTGAGGACGGCTTTGGCGGAGACGGCTTTAAGGCGGGAAAGGTTGCGATGACCTTCAACGGCCCGTGGGTGCTGGAACAGTATAAGGAAGCTGGAATCAACTTTGGAGTGATCGGTCAGCCGAAAGGGCCTTCGGGAAATATGCATGCGATGATGGGCGGATTTGGACTGGCAATCCCGAATCAGGCGAAGCATCCGGATGAAGCCTGGGAGTTTATCAAGTGGTGGACAACGCAGCCGGAAAATGGCGTGGAGTTCTGTAAGATCAGCGGAAATATGCCGGCAAACAAGCAGGCGGCCCAGGATCCTTATTTTGCGGATGACGAAGTGTTCTCTGTGTTTACGGCGGCTTATGACTATGCGGGAATCCGCTCCAAGGCATTGGGATATTCAGATGTGGAAGGGCTTGCCCTGATCCCTCAGCTGCAGAAGTTTATGGCAGGCGAGATCAGCGCGGAGGAAGCACTGAGTACGGCGCAGTCTCAGGGCGACAGCATTCTGGCGGAGGCTGCACAACAGTAGAAGAAGAGAGGAAAAGAGCATGAACAGTTTTGAAATGGCATGTAACAGGGCGCAGGAGGCTCTGTGGGACGGCTTCTTTTCTGAAACAGACGGGGTGATGGAAAACCATCACCCTGTACGCAAAGAAGAGAACTGGATTTATTGGTGGCACGCCCATGTATTGGATGCGCTGCTGGATGGGTACATCCGGACAAACGATCCATTATATCGCAGGAGATTTGAACGGGAATATGAGGGAACCTTCCGGAAAAACGGCAATACATTCCTGCATAACTGGTATGACGATATGGAATGGATGGCGCTTGCGCTTCTTCGGGCATGGGATGTGTTCGGGGAGGAAAAATATAAAGAGGACGTTTTGACAATCTGGGAGGACATCAAAACTGCGTGGAATGATTCCTGTGGAGGCGGAATGGCATGGAAAAAAGATCAGCTGGATTATAAAAACACACCGGCAAATGCCCCGGCGGCGATATTGGCTTTCCGGCTGTATCAGCGATTTCGGAAAGAAGAGGATCTGGAATGGGGAAAAAAGATTTTCGAGTGGAATAAAGAGCATCTGATGGATCCTGAAACCTGTTTTATCTGGGATGGAATGAACAGGGAAGGGGACGGACAGATCGACAAGGATTGGAAATTTACTTATTGTCAGGGCGTGATGCTCGGCGCAGCGTTGGAATATTACAGGATCTGCGGAAAGCAGGAGTATCTTGAACTGGCGGAAAAGATTGCGCGCAGGGCGGTGACAGAGCTTGCCGGAGAGGATCAGATCTTTAATATTGAAGGAAAGGACGACTGCGGCCTGTTTCGGGGGATTTATTTCCGATACCTGTGCGAACTGATCCGGGAAACGCCGGATAGGGAAAGGGATCTGGCGGAAGTTGCAGTGCTGAATGCGGAAGCGGTAAAAAACGCATTTAACAAAGAAGGGCTGATCGGAAATGAATGGAGGATGCCGTCGGAGGGAGAAATCGATCTGGCGCAGCATTTGAGCGGCGTGATGGTTCTGGAAATGGAAAGAAGGATCAGGCAGTAGGGAGGAAATGCGGTGAAAAAAATACATCTGGTATGCAATGCGCATTTAGATCCGGTCTGGCTGTGGCGCTGGGAAGAGGGATGCACGGAGGCACTGTCTACATTCCGGACTGCAGAACAGCTGATCGGAGAATTTCCGGGCTTTATATTTAATCATAATGAAGCAATTTTGTATGAGTGGGTAAAGGAAAATGAGCCGGAGCTGTTTGAACGGATACGGGAGCGGATCAGGGAAGGCAGATGGAAGGTGATCGGCGGCTGGTATATCCAGCCTGACTGCAATATGCCTTCCGGAGAGTCTATGATACGGAATATTTCCAGAGGAAGACGCTTTTTTTGGGAGGAATTTGGGATAACGCCCAAGACTGCCGTGAATTTTGATTCCTTTGGACATTCTGTCGGGCTTGTGCAGACTTTGCAGCAGGCGGGCTATGATTCCTATGTGGTATGCAGGCCTGCAAAGGATAATTTTGAATTTAAGGATCAGGATTATGTATGGAAGGGGCTGAATGGATCAGAAATTCTGGTGCATCGTTCCGATGAAAATTATAATTCTGTTTTGGGGAACGTAGCGCAGGAGCTGGAAGCCTTTTTAGAGGAAACAAAAGACGAGGATGTGACCATGTTTCTGTGGGGCGTCGGAGACCATGGCGGAGGCCCTTCCCGCAGGGATCTGGAAAATTTAAAAAAGATGGCACAGGAGAAGTCGGGAGAATATGAAATCATCCATTCTGATCCGGAACGCTATTTTGAAGAAAGAAGAAGGAGCTCCAGACCGTATCCGGCAGTGGAGCGGGGCTTAAATCCTGTGGCACAGGGCTGCTATACGTCGCAGATCCGTGTAAAACAAAAGCACAGGCTTTTAGAAAATGAACTGTATGCGACAGAAAAGATGGCGTGCGCGGCAGAATGGCTGTGCAGAAAGGAATATCCGGCGCCGGCATTGGAAGAGGCGGAAAAGGATCTTTTGTTTGCGGAATTTCATGATGCGCTTCCGGGTTCCGGAACACAGCTTGTAGAAGAAGATACGCTGCGGCTTTTGGATCATGGGCTGGAAATTTTGTCGAGAGAAAAATTGAAAGCTGCAATCGCGCTGACGGCAGGCGAGGAGCCGGTAAAGGAAGGCAGCTCGTGCGTATTTATCTATAATCCGCACCCTTATCCGGTAAAGGGACAGTTTGCGTTTGAGGTAGGGCTTCCAAAGCAGAACTGGGATCCGTGCTTTTATTATCCGAGGGCATATTGCAACGGGCAGCCGGTTTTGACACAGTCCGAGATGGAGAGCAGTCATTTCTGCATTGACTGGCGAAAAAAGGTCGTGATTGAAGCGGAGCTGAAACCGTCTGCTTTAAACAGAATTGACGTATGGTTTGATCCGGTAGAGAAGCGTCCGCGTTTTGAATCCATTGCAGACCGCAAAAACTATGTGTTTGACAATGGCAGGATGCAGGTTGTGATCAATACCAGGACGGGTCTGGTGGATTCGTGGAAGATAGACGGGACAGAATATCTGAAAAAGAACAGCTTTGAGCCGATAGCGGTGGACGGCACATATAATTCGTGGGGCTTATGGGAAAAAGAACCCGGGATGCGCAGAAGCTTTACCCTTTTGACTGCGCATGAAGGAAGCGAATTTTCCGGGCTGAACGATCAGATAGCGCCTTCTGTGCGCGTGATTGAGGACGGCAGCGTCCGCACGGTAGTGGAAGCGTTGTTTGGCTGGCATAACAGCAGGCTGTATCAGCGTTATATTTTACCGAAAAACGGAATCCATATGGAGATTGAGCTGGGCGTATATTGGAATGAGAATGATATGGTGCTGAAGTTGATGATCCCTACGGCAGTGGAAAACGGGGCTTATTACGGTCAGGTAATGTTTGGCAGGGAAATGCTTAGGCAGCAGGGAGAAGAGGTCGTTTCCCAAAAATGGAATGCGCTTGTCGGAGAAGGAAAAGGCGTGGCTGTTTTAAATAGAGGCAGCCATGGCAGCAGCGAAGAGGATGGGACGATCGGGCTGACATTGCTTCATTCTGCGGGATATTCCGCAGCAGACGGTGATTATGAGAAAACGCTGCATGAAATCCGGCATACTGTGCGGATGGAGCAGGGAGAAAGGCTGTTTTCTTTCCGGCTGGAAGCAGGATCGGAAGAGCTGCTGGAACAGCTTGATCAAAAGGCGCAGACTTATAATGAGCAGCCGTATGCGTTTGCAATGAACGCATCCGGAAACGGCGTAAAGCCGCTTCCGGCGATGCTGATGGACAATGAAGAAATTCTGGTATCCGCATGCAAAAAATCGGAAAAACAGGGCGGTTATATAATCCGGCTGTATGAGAGCGCAGGACGGGAAAATAAAGGGGTTTTATCCTTCCCGTGGCTAGAAGCAGCTTATGAGGTTTCCCTGCAGCCGTTTGAAATCCGTACGCTTCATCTGGATGAAAAAAGCGGTGTGATCAAAGAGACGGAAATGATCTGGGAAGGACAGTAAAATAAAGACGCCGGGAAACGGCGGGAATTTTGGAAAGACATGCAAAGAAAGCGTGGCTGAATCAGAATTCCCGCGTTTCTTTTTGAAAAGGGATTCGATATAAAGAAAATTACTTGCATATAAAAACGATACATATTATAATGAAATGAATGATATAACATTTGGGGGAGCTTATGAAACAGATGCCGCTTTATGAGCAGATTTACAGAGAAATATTAAAACAGATCGAGGATGGGACATATCGGATAGGGGATCGGCTTCCGTCGGAAAAAGAGCTGTCTGATCATTACCATGTGAGCCGTATCACGAGCAAAAAGGCGGTGGAGCTGCTTGCAGATGCGGGACTGGTTGTCCGGATGCCGGGAAAAGGAACATTTGTTTCGGAAACGGCAGGGATTTCAGAAGGGCTGGCAGAGAGGGAGGAGGAGAGTCCGGAAAAGCAGATGCCGATAATCGGCGTGATCTTGGATGGATTTGGACCGGATTTTGGATGCCGTCTTCTGGGAAGCATAGAGGCAGAATGTCAGAGGCAGGGGCTGGCAATGCTCCTTCGCTGCTCTTATGGAAAGGTAGAAGAGGAGACAAAGGCGATCGGGCAGATGCGCAGGCTCGGGGCAGAGGGGCTTTTGATCATGTGCGTGCATGATGAGAACTATAATGCCAGCATTTTAAAAATGGTAGTGGAGCATTTTCCGGTGGTAACGCTGGACAGACAGATGAAAGGGATTCCCGTTTCATTTGTGGGGACTGATAATGAGGAGGCTTCAAAAAAACTGGCATCATATCTGATCGAAAAAGGCTGTGAAAAAATCTGTTTTGTAAAGCCGTACGCAGCAGAAACGCCGACGATACAGGAACGGATGGCAGGATTTCGGGCAGCCCACAGCGAGCATGGGATCGTGGCGGATGAAAGCCTGTGGATCACGGATCTGAAGGCAACGCTGCCGATGTACTACGGGGAAAGACAGCTGGAATCGGATATGGAGAAGGTAATGGAGTTTATCGGTAAGCATCCGGAGATAGAGGCATATTTTGCAGTGGAATATAGTCTGGCAAGGATTATTTACAGCTGCTTGAAGCGGCTGAACCTTCATAAAAAATGTCCGGTCGTCTGTTTTGACGGGACGGATAATATTATGAAGGAAGTTATGTTTACGCATGTAAAGCAGGATGAAGAGCAGATTGGTAAAATAGGGGTTCAGATGCTGGCAGATGCAATCCGGGGGAAGGTATCGCCCTGCACGGTTCAGGTTCCGTATCGGATTGTGGAAGCAGCGCCCTTTGAAAATCAGGATGATGAAAGAGATCAGCGATGAAAGAAAAAATCAGCAGCTTCTGGAATTACGAAAAAAAAGACCGTCCCTTCAATCTCCTGATGGCGGGAGTATCCTACTGCGACGGCACTTACCGGATCGAGAGAAAGCCGGAAAACCTCTATTCCTTTGAATATATTTACAGCGGCAAAGGCACACTTGTGATCGACGGCCAGCGTCTGGAGCCAAAGGCAGGGGACGTTTATTTTTTAAAAAGAGGGATTCCGCACTGCTACTGGTCGGATGAGAAGGAGCCGTGGACAAAAATCTGGATCTGCTTTAACGGGCTGATGGCGGAGGCGATGTTTGCCGCGTATCTGGATAAAAAAGTATATCTGATGCAGGACTGCGATATTTCGGCGCAGATGGAAGCGCTTCTTTGCAGGATCGAACAGTTTGAAACGGATTATGAACGGCTTGCGGACGAGACGGCGACGGCGGTTCTGGAAATTTTGCAGAAGCTTCACAGGCAGGGCAGAAGCCAGACGAGGACACTGCCGGAGCAGATCAAGGAGTGGATCGACCTGCATGTGGAGGAAAATGTGAAGCTGGAACAGCTTTGCGAGAGCCTGCATTATTCCCGCAACCACCTGATCAACCAGTTCCGCAGCCGTTACGGCATCACGCCTTATCAGTACCTGCGGGAGCAAAAGATCGAGGCAGCGAAGCGCTATCTTTTATATTCCGGCATGTCCGTGCAGGAGATCGCGGAACGGCTCTCTTATACGGATGAAAATTATTTTCACAGTTGTTTTAAGGAGGCGGCAGGCGTGACGCCGGGGATGTTCCGGAGAACGGGCGGCGCATATGGGGAGGAAGGGAGGAAATAGAAATGGGAAGCTATTTAAATCCGGGAAATAAAGGGTTTCGGGAAAGCCTGAATTCTGCAATTTATGTGGACAAGACGGGATTGATCGATAAGATGAATCGGGTATTGGATACGCGCCAGAAGTTCGTATGCGTGAGCCGGCCGCGCCGTTTTGGAAAATCAATGGCAGCAGATATGCTGGCGGCATACTATGACAGAAGCGAGGATTCTGCGGATTTATTTAAAGGGCTTGCGATCAGCAGGATGGAATCCTATCAGAAGCATTTAAACCATTATGATGTGATCAAAGTAAATATACAGGAGTTTTTGAGTATATCGGGAAGCGTGGATGAAATGACGGAAAAGATTTCCGCCTATCTCATTTTTGATCTTGCAGAATGTTTTCGGGAAGTACGGTTTCGGGATGAAAAAAATTTAATGCAGGTCATGAAAGATATTTTTTCAAAAACGGGAAGACCGTTTGTAATCTTGATCGATGAATGGGACTGCCTGTTTCGGGAGTATGAACAGGACAGGGAAGCGCAGAGACGGTATCTGGATTTTCTGCGGGTGTGGTTAAAAGATCAGGAATATGTGGCTCTGGCGTATATGACGGGGATTCTTCCGATTAAAAAATACGGATCCCATTCGGCGTTAAATATGTTCACGGAATACTCCATGGTGGAGCCGGGAATGCTTGCAGAATATTTTGGCTTTACGGAGGATGAGGTAAAAAAGCTGTGTCTGGAATATCGGATGAACTTTGACGATGCAAAAGAATGGTACGACGGGTATGTACTGACGGAACACGGGATTGACGGCGATATTTCATATTCTATGTATAGTCCGAAATCCGTCGTTGAGGCGATGCTTCGGCATAAATTCGGGACCTACTGGAACCAGACCGAGACGTACGAGGCATTGAAAGTCTATATCCAGATGGATATGGACGGGCTGAAAAATGCTGTTGTTGAAATGCTGGGCGGGGCGGCGGTACAGATCAATACCGGGACGTTTGAAAATGATATGACAAGTTTTGCAACGAAAGATGACGTGCTGACGCTTCTGGTACATTTGGGTTACTTAAATTACAGCGGTGCAGACAAAACAGTCAGGATCCCCAATAAGGAAGTTTCGCAGGAATACGTCAACGCAGTCAGCACAATGGACTGGCAGGAGGTAACCCGTTCTTTGGAAGCATCCAGACAGCTTTTAGAGGCGTTATGGAGAATGGACGGTAAGAAAGTTGCGGAGGGCGTTGACCGCGCCCACCGGGAGCTTTCTGTTTTACGTTATCACGATGAAAATGCGCTGAGCTGTACGATCAGCCTTGCTTTTTATTTTGCGAGGGAATACTATACAGTCGTGAGGGAGCTTCCGGCGGGAAAGGGATTTGCGGATATTTGCCTGATCCCCAAAAGAAATCATTTGGATAAACCGGCGGCAGTGATCGAATTAAAATGGGATAAAAGCGCGCAGGGGGCGATCAGGCAGATCCATGAAAAGGATTATGTGGACGCGCTGAAGGACTATGAGGGGAATCTTTTGCTGGTGGGGATCAATTATGACAAAAGGACGAAAGAGCATACCTGCATGATTGAGAAAATAACGAAACAGGGCAGGCATCTGACGGCGGCAAAACCGTCCTCTCTTCGTTGACACACCCCCGCATTTTGACTATAATAAACACAAAAACAACGCTGTACCAAACAGGCACATCCATTGAAAAAGTCCCGCATCTGCGGGCAGATGAGGAGAACGAATATGAAATGCCCTTTTTGCGGCCATGACAACACGCGGGTGATCGATTCGCGCCCGTCCGATGAAAACAATTCCATCCGCCGCAGGCGTGTCTGCGACGAGTGCGGCAAGCGTTTTACGACCTATGAAAAGATCGAGACGATCCCGCTGATCGTGATTAAAAAAGACAATAACCGCGAGCCCTACGACCGCTCCAAGATCGAGGCAGGCGTGCTGCGGGCATGCCATAAGCGTCCGGTCAGCGCCAACGATATTACGAAGCTTGTAGACGAGGTGGAGACGGAGCTTTTTGCAAGAGAGGAAAAGGAGATTTCCAGCACGGTGATCGGCGAGATGGTCATGGACAAGCTAAAGGATCTGGAAGCGGTGGCGTATGTGCGTTTTGCGTCGGTATATCGGGAGTTTAAAGACATCAACACCTTTATGGACGAGCTAAAAAAGGTGATGGAAAAAAAGAAAAAATAAATATTGCATTTTTCGGGCATCGTGTATACAATGTGAAATTGGACGGCAAAAGCCATATATGGCGTAGACTGCGCAGGAAGCGGCCGCCGTCTGTCCGGACAGGTGCGGACGAAAGCCGCAACCTTTAGGGCACAACTGAATACAGTTTTTACAAAAAAAGGAGAGACACATGAAGACAAAAGCAGGAAAGAAGGTTCTTTTGACTTTGGTGTGCGCAGCACTGGCTATTGCACTGGGCGCATGTTCAGGCGATAAGGCAGAGACGGGTTCTTCTCAGATCACCATTGGCATTCCTCAGGATGTGGACAGTCTTGACCCCCACAAAGCGGTGGCGGCAGGAACAAAGGAGGTATTGTTCAATGTATTTGAAGGTCTTGTAAAGCCTGACAGCGAAGGCAATTTAAACGATGCTGTCGCCGAAAGCCATACCATTTCAGAGGACGGCAGGGTGTACACGTTTACGCTCCGGGAGGGCGTGAAGTTCCATGACGGGACGCCCGTTACGGCACAGGATGTAAAATATTCGCTCGACCGATGCAGCGCTGCAGAAGAGGGCGGGCCGCTCGTGCCGGCATTTTCGGCGATCGAAAGCGTGAACATCGTGGATGAAAAGACGGTGGAAGTCGTTTTAAAAGAGGGGGATACGGAATTTCTGCCCTACCTGACGGCGGCGATCATTCCGGAGCATAACGGGACGCCGGAGAGCACGCCGGTCGGCACGGGCCCGTACAAATATGTATCCCGTTCCCCGCAGGAAAACGTGATTCTGGAAAAATTTGACGGATACTGGGGCACGCCGGCAAACATTGAGACGGTCCGGCTTCAGGTGGTGGCGAATGCGGATACGATCGTGACGGGCTTAAACGGCGGTTCGATCGATATGTTCGCCCGCGTGACGCAGGCGCAGGCAGATCAGCTTTCCGGCGATTTTGAAGTGCTGGAAGGGACGATGAATCTGGTTCAGGCGATGTATTTAAACAATGAGAAAGCGCCCTTCGACAAAAAAGAGGTGCGTCAGGCGCTCTGCTATGCGGTGGATCCGCAGGCGGTCATGGATATGATCTCGGACGGCAAGGGGGCGCAGATCGGCAGCAGCATGTTCCCTGCCTTCGGCAAATATTATATGGAAGAATTAAACGATCTGTATACGGCGGACGTCGAAAAGGCGAAGGAGCTTCTGGCGCAGGCGGGCTATCCGGACGGATTTTCCTTTACGCTGACGGTTCCCTCCAACTACCAGCAGCATATCGACACGGCGCAGGTGGTGGCAGAGCAGTTAAAGCAGATCGGCGTGACGGCGAATATCCAGCTCGTAGAGTGGGAAACATGGCTGTCGGAAGTATATACAAACCGCAATTATGAAGCGACGGTCGTGGGTGTGGATGCGTCGAGCCTGACGGCGAGCGCGCTTCTGGAACGGTTTACGTCCGATGCGGCGGACAATTTTATCAATTTTAACAGCGCAGCCTATGACGAGGCGTATGTAGCGGCAAAGGCGAGCACGGACGATGCAGAAAAAACGGCGTACTACAAAGAATGCGAAAAGATTCTGGCGCAGGAGGCTGCAAATGTCTACATTCAGGATCTGCCCTCCTTTGTGGCGCTGAACAAAAAATACGGCGGCTACGAATTTTATCCGCTCTATGTACAGGATTTTTCCAAGCTGTATGAAGTGGGCGGACAGACGGAGTAAACAGTTATGAAGTATCTGGCAAAAAAGCTGGCAGGGTTTTTGATAACCCTGCTGGTTGTATCGTTTCTGGTATTTACGGCGTTTGCGGTAATCCCGGGAAGCCCTGCGACCGCGATGCTGGGGACGCAGGCGACGCCGGAAAAGGTGGCGGCGCTGGAAGAGCAGCTGGGCTTAAACAAGCCCCTTTTGGAGCGGTTCGGGGAATGGGCGCTTGCCTTTGTGCAGGGAGATTTCGGCACATCCTACAGCTATCAGATGCCCGTCAGCGATATGATCATGGAAAAGATCCCGGTCACGCTTGCGCTTACGCTGATGGCGTTTGTGATCATGACGGCGGTTTCAGTCCCGCTGGGGATTTTCTGTGCGCGGCATGAGGGCAGCGCAATAGACCGGATCATTCTGACGGTCAATCAGGTGATCATGTCGGTCCCTCCGTTTTTTTCGGGAATTTTGATCACGCTGCTGTTCGGGCTTGTGCTTCATCTGTTTACGCCCGGCGGCTATGTGTCTTATACGGCAAGTCTGGGCGGCTTTCTGGGTTACCTGATCTTTCCGGCAATTTCCATCGCGCTTCCAAAGGCGGCGATGGCGGTAAAGCTTCTGCGCACCTCCGTATTGGAGCAGATGAAGCTGGACTATGTGCGCACGGCGTACAGCAGGGGCAACCGGACGAAGGCGGTGCTGTATCATCATGTTTTAAAAAATGCCATGATCCCGGTTGTCACATTTCTGGGGATGGCGCTGGCTGACATGGTGGCGGGCAGCATCGTGGTGGAGCAGGTGTTCAATATTCCGGGGCTTGGGCGGATCCTTCTGACCTCGATCTCGAACCGGGACTATCCGGTGGCACAGGCGATCATCGTATTTATTGCGTTTCTTGTTATTTTTACAAATTTTCTGGCGGATCTGATCTATCAGAAGATGGATCCCAGAATTACACTGGACTAAATGAATATGAAGAAAAAGAAGAACAAAAACCTGATATGGGGCGGTGTGATCACCGGGGGAATGCTGGCGCTTATCGTGCTGGGATTTTTCTGGACGCCCTATGATCCTGAGGCGATGGACAGCGTATCAAAGCTGTCTGGCGTCTCATTTTCGCATCTGATGGGCTGCGACAATTTCGGCAGGGATATTTTCAGCCGGGTATTAAAGGGCGGCGGGACGACGCTTTTTGTGGCGCTTGGGACGGTCGGCATCGGGACGGTATGCGGCGTTGTGATCGGCGCGTTTACCGGATATTTCGGCGGGATCGCGGATGAGATTTTAATGCGGATCAACGACGTTTTGTTTGCGTTCCCGAGCATCCTTTTGGCGCTGGTGTTTATCAGCCTTTCCGGCTATGGCACGGCAAACGTGATCCTTGCGCTGGGCGTCGCCTTTATCCCGAGCTTTGCAAGGATCGTGCGCAGCGAATTTATCCGCTGCAAAAACATGGACTATGTAAAAAGCGCGAAGCTTGCCGGAGCGGGTGACCTGCGGATCATGTTCGTGCATATCCTTCCGAACACTGCGCCGGTGCTTTTGTCTGCGGTAATGATCGGCTTTAACAACGCGGTGCTGGCGGAAGCCGGGATGAGCTATCTGGGCATCGGCGTGCAGCCGCCGCAGGCGAGCCTTGGCAGGATGCTGTCGGAAGCCCAGACCTATCTGTTTTCCGCGCCGGGCTTCGCGCTGTTTCCGGGCATATTCCTGATCCTTTTGGTATTGGGCTTTTCCCTGCTGGGAGAGGGCATCCGGGACAGGGGAAGGGAGTAAGGGACGATGTTGGATGTAATCGATTTAAGCATTGAATTTCAGGATCATCTCGTGCCGGAGCGGGTGGTGCACCATGTAAACCTGCATATGGAGCCGGGAGAGATCGTGGGGCTTGTGGGCGAATCCGGCTCCGGAAAGTCCATGACCTCCCTTGCGGTGGCGGGGCTTTTGTCGCGCCACGATATGCGTAAAGAAGGAAAGATCCTGTTTGAAGGGACGGATCTGCTTTCCTGTGAGAGAAGCTATTTAAGAAGCCTTCAGGGCAATGAGATCTCGGTAATCTTTCAGGAGCCGATGACGTCCTTGAATCCGGTCTATAAGATCGGCTGGCAGGTGGAGGAGCCGCTGCGCATCCATCATCCGGAGCTTTCGGCAAAGGAGCGCCGGGAGCGGGCGGTTGCCCTGCTTGAAAAGGTGGAGCTGGAGGATGCCGAACGCATTTACCGTTCCTATCCCCATCAGCTTTCCGGCGGACAGCGCCAGCGGGTCATGATCGCGGCGGCGATGATCTGTGAGCCGAAGCTTTTGATCGCGGATGAGCCTACGACGGCGCTGGACGTGACGGTGCAGGCGCAGATCGTGAAGCTGTTAAAGCGGATCAATGAGGAAAAGCATACGGCGATCCTGTTTATTTCCCATGATTTAAGCCTTGTGCGCCGGCTGTGCGGCAGGGTGGCAGTCATGCAGGGAGGCAGGATCGTGGAAAGCGGGCCGATGCGGCAGATTTTTGAAGCGCCGCAGGAGGAATATACAAAGAAGCTGATCGCAGCGATCCCCAGATGCGAAAAGAAAAAGGAGGCGTCCGCCCATGGCTGATGAAATTTTGAAGGTAGACCATGTGAGCATCGGATTTTCGGAAAAAAGACGGATGCCGTGGGAGAAGGCAAAGCGCACGGAGGTATTAAAGGACGTTTCCTTTTCCATGAAAAAGGGCGAGGTGCTGGCACTGGCAGGCGAATCGGGCTGCGGGAAAAGCACGCTGGCAAAGGTTATTTTAGGGCTGCAAAAGCCTGACGCCGGAACGGTGCAGCATTTCGGAAACCGTCCGCAGATGGTATTTCAGGATCCCTACAGCTCGCTGAATCCGGCAAAGAGGATCGGCTGGATTTTGGAGGAGCCGTTAAAAAATATGGGCGGCATTCCCGCCAAGGAGCGCCGCAGGCAGGCGCTCGACATGTTAAAAAGGGTCGGGCTGGATGAAAAGCTCATAGACCGTTACCCGGATCAGCTTTCCGGCGGACAGCGCCAGAGAGTCTGCATCGGGGCAGCGCTGATGAGCAGACCGGGATTTTTAGTGGCGGACGAAGCGGTGTCGGCGCTGGATGTGACGGTGCAGGCGCAGATTTTAGGGCTGCTGGAAAAGCTGAAGGAAGAAATGGGGCTTTCCATTTTGTTCATTTCCCATGATATGCGCGTGATCTATCAGATCAGCGACCGGGTAATGATCATGCAGGGCGGCAGGATCGCAGAAAGCGGGCGTGTGGAGGAGGTCTATGCAAATCCGCAGGCGCCCTATACAAAAGAGCTGCTGGAAGCGGCGGGAATCGGAGAGGAACAGTAGGATGCTGGAACGTTTTTATCCTGATGAGACGGCGGATTCCGCCTATGACATCGACTATGAAGCATGGTACAAAAAAGGCTGCAGGGGGCTGATCTATGACGTGGACAACACGCTCGTCCCCCACGGCGCGCCGGCGGACGACCGGGCAAAGCGCCTGTTTGGGAGACTCCATGAAATCGGCTTTTCCGTCGTTCTTCTGTCCAACAATAAGGAGCCGCGGGTAAAAAGCTTTGCGGAGGATGTGCGCTATGCGGACTATATTTTTAAGGCGGATAAGCCGTCGGTAAAGGGCTACCGGGCAGCGATGGAGCGGATGGGGACAGACGAAAAAACGACCCTTTTTGTGGGCGACCAGTTGTTTACGGACGTGTGGGGCGCAAAGCGGACGGGCATCCACAGCATTTTGGTAAAGCCGATCCATCCCAAAGAGGAAATTCAGATCGTTTTGAAGAGACAACTGGAAAAAATTGTGTTATATTTCTATTATCGGAAGCGCTGCAGGGATGGCGCTGACCGTTGATCAGAAAGGGAACGAGGAAAGTACGATGGAAACAGGAGACAGGATCGGCGGCAGGACGAGGCTGTGCGGCCTGATCGGCAATCCGGTGGAGCATACCCTTTCGCCGCTGATCCACAATACGCTGGCGCTGGAATGTGGCTGCAATATGGCGTATGTGCCTTTTTTGGTGGAAAAGGGAAGCTTACAGGATGCGGTAAAGGGCGCTTATGCCTTAAATGTGCTGGGGATGAATGTGACCGTTCCGTATAAGACGGAGGTGATCCCGTTTTTAAAAAGCATCGACCCGATGGCGGAGGCGATGGAATCGGTCAATACGCTCGTGCGGACAGAGGGCGGCTACCGCGGTTATAATACGGATATGAGCGGGCTGTACCGGGCGATGCGCGAGGACGGGCTGGCGCTTTTGGGAGAGCGGATCGCCGTGATCGGGGCAGGAGGCGTCGGCAGGGCGGTCGCCTATCTGTGCGCCGCAAAGGGCGCAGGGCAGGTGGTGATCTTAAACCGCAGTCTGGATAAGGCAGAGGCGGTGGCGGCAGAGGTGTGCGCAAAGACAAAAAGGGACGTGGTGCGTGCCCTGCCGCTTTCAGAGGCGGGAAACCTTCCGGGAAACGGCTGGCTTGCCATTCAGGCGACGAGCGTGGGGCTTTATCCGGACTGTGAGAAGGCAGCCGTGGAAGACAGGGCGTTTTATGAGAAGGTAAAGGCAGGCTATGACCTGATCTACCGGCCCGCCGAGACAAAATTTATGAAGCTCGTCAAAGAAACGGGCGCGCCCGCTTATAACGGGTTAAAGATGCTTTTATATCAGGGCGTGGAGGCTTTTGAACTTTGGAACGGAATAACCGTAAGCCCCGAACGGGCGCAGGAAGTATATGGGAAATTGAAAAGAGAACTGGAAGCAGGAAAGTGAGGACGAGGAACGTGGGAAATGTAGTACTGATCGGATTTATGGGATGCGGCAAAAGCAGCGTGGCGGTAAAGCTGTCTTACAGGATGAAGCGTCAGATGACGGATACGGACAAATGGATCGAAAAAAAGGAAGGTAAGACGGTAAAGGAGATTTTTGAGCAGGACGGGGAAGAGGCATTCCGCAGGATGGAGACAGAGTGCTTAAAGCAGCTGAAGGAAACCGCAAAGAATCAGATCATTTCGGTAGGCGGGGGCACGCCCGTGCGTGAGGAAAACAGGGCGCTGCTGAAGGAGATCGGAAAAGTCGTTTATCTGCGCGCCAAGGCGGAAACTTTGTGCGGGCGTTTAAAGGACGACACGCGCCGTCCGGTGCTGGCGGGAGAGGGCGAGCTGTCCGAGCGCATCGAGAAGCTTTTGGAGGAGAGAAAGGAAGCCTATGAAGCGGCGGCGGACCTGATCGTGGACGTGGACGACAAGCCCTTTGGACAGGTGCTTTTTGAAATTGAAAGAGGCGTGCGCCCGCCTTACCGCGCACAGGGCGGCAATGACCAGACCGGCCGTTTTGGCGCAAAGGGCTTCGGAGAGGGCGGTTACCGCAGCGGCAGCCGTACGGGAGCAGGGTATCAGACGAGGTATCCTTTCGGACAAAGACCGATCAGGACGTACAGCAGCGCAGAAAACCCTGCGGACGCTTCCCAAAACGGGGAGGCTGCAGCGCAGAATGCGGCGGATAATGCAAGACCCTACAGCATGCACAGGGAAAACGTGCAGAGCGCGCTGAAAATGCAGAACGCGAGGGAGCAGGCGGCGGGCAGGACAGCGCAGGGAGAAAGGCAGCTGCGCAAGCTTCTTGTGATCAACGGGCCCAACATCAATTTTCTGGGCATCCGTGAGAAAGGCATTTACGGGACGCAGGATTATAACGATCTGCTGAACATGATCGCGGAAAAGGGCGTGGAATCCTACGCTGCGATCACCGTATTCCAGAGCAACCACGAGGGCGCGATCATCGACCGGATCCAGGAGGCTTATTTTGACCGGACGGAGGCGATCATTATCAATCCCGGCGCATACACCCATTACAGCTATGCAATCCGCGACGCGCTGGCAAGCGTTTCCATACCGAAGGTAGAGGTGCACATTTCCAATATCATGGAGCGGGAGGAGTTCCGCAGGGTATCCGTAACCGCGCCGGTCTGCGATAAGCAGATTTACGGTCACGGGCTGGAAGGCTATCTGGAGGCAATCGACTTTGCGCTGGAAAAGCTGGGAGAATAAAATGCTGAGGGCATGACGGGAAAGGAAGAGGGATATGGAGAACAAAAGCGGGCTGAGCAGGATTTTGACGGCGATCATCGCAGCGGTGACGGCAGTTGTCTGCGTCCTGATTGTAACGTCTCAGTTTACAGGCTATAAAAAGACGGCAAACAGCATGGGGCTGACGGCGACCGGTTCCGCCTCCTGCGATTTTGAATCGGATCTGATCGTGTGGAGGGGACGGTTTTCCGCATATGGCATGACGACCGGGGACGCCTACGGCGTGATTAAAAACGACGCGGAGATCGTAAAAAATTATCTGTTGGAAAAGGGCGTGACGGAGGAAGAGTTTGTGCTCAGCTCTGTCAGCATTTCGCCCCATTACCGTTCGGAATACGACATAAACGGCGAATATGTGGGCGAGGTGGCGGACGGCTATGACTTGAACCAGCAGGTCACGATCACCTCCTCGGACATCGACAAGGTGGAAGGGATTTCGCGGGATATTTCGGAGCTGATCGAGTCGGGCGTGGAATTTACTTCGGACGCGCCGGAATATTATTACACCAAAATGGATGAGTTAAAGCTGGATCTGATCGAAAAGGCGACGGAGAATGCAAAGCAGAGGATCGACATTATGGCGGCAGGCTCCGGGAGCACGGCGGGAGAGCTTCTGACGGCGAATCTGGGCGTATTCCAGATCACCGCGAAAAATTCCGGGCTGGGAGAGTACAGCTATGACGGGGCTTATGATGTGAGCTCCCGGTATAAGACGGCGTCCATTACGGTACGGCTGAATTATAGTGTGGAATAAGGCAGAGAAAATACGCGAATTTTTTAAGTAAATAAGGTTAAGTGTAAGGTTCCTGAGAGGTTTCTTGGGAACCTTTTATATAGAGATAATTTTATAAAATCCGCTGAATTTCCAATAGGGCGATAAAATGTTTGAGAATGATATGTTCAACTGAAGGTTGAATAAAAAGCAATCCATCTGTTCGCTTCTGAGACGGGCTGTATCGCGGTAAACTGAAGATACAAAATAGGAAAGGGGTCATGAGTTATGACAATAAATGAGAACATTAAAAGTTTACGCTTACAGAAACGATTATCACAGGAATGCCTTGGTGAATTATTAGGAGTTTCAGCACAGGCAGTTTCCAAATGGGAAACAGGGACTACATTTCCGGATATTTCTTTATTACCCCTGATCGCAGATTGTTTTGGTGTGACGATTGATAGTCTGTTCGAGGGAATGCCGAAAAGAAGATTTTATGGATATGGAGGAAAAAGGCAGGAGTTATTTGCAATTTACGAAAGTAGTAAAGGGACAGATGAAGATTTTAAACGTGCTTTTGATGCTTACAGTGAAGTGATTTTAAGCGGTAAAGCCGGAGCAGAAGATTATCTTTATTTTGGAATGCTTCATAAGATACGGGCTTACCGTGATATAGAAAAAGCTCTTTATTACTATAGAAAATCGATAACAGAGGGGAAAGATAAGCAAGATTTGCAATGGATGGCGGCGCATTAAACCCTTACTAATTTATTGGCGGATCTGGGGCGTATAGAAGAAGTTGTTGCACTTCGGCTTGCTCCGAAAGATGTGTATGTATTGACCGCAGCTGGAGATTTGTGTGCTAAGTTGGGGCGTCATGATGAGGCGATTGCGTATTGGGATAGCGTGCCGAAAGATTCTTCCAGTATTTCGCATCTTTTTGCGAAAGCCGAATTGCTTGCCGGTATCGGTAAAAAAGAAGGCGCGATTAAGCAGTATGAAGAAATTATGGAATGGTTGGAAGTGCACGGATATAATATGGAATTGGAAGGTGTGTATCCATGTCGTCGTATTGAGGAATTGAAAAGCAACGATGAATGAAAGAAGACAGCGTAAAGAGATGTCAGGAAAATAGAGGCGCAGTCATACAGTCTGATTGGACGGGTGCAACAGTGACTTTGGGGCATGCAGAAGATTAAAGTCATGTTGAAACTGGGAGTGCAAAATAAAATTAAAAATGCCGTTGGAAAATTGAAAGACTAATTTTCCAACGGCATTTTTAATTTTATCCATTCTTAATCTGTTCCCCCAAATCCTAACCCCACCTTAAAAAAGAATGTGCTATTCTGGTAGCCGTAAGGAGGAATTTACGATGAGATCTTTATTCAATTCAATTCATAAAATCGGGGAAAAATTTGACCGCAGGGCAGAGTACTTCGCATTTCATCATCCGCTGCTGGCATTCTGGGCGATGTTTCTCGGAATGCCGGTCCTGATCCTGACGGTGGTATCCGTCGGAACAATGGCGATCGGATTTCCGGTTGCCATTCTGATGGGATGGTGCTGAGCTTTTACGCAATCTTAATTCCGTCCGTCACCTGTTAATCCCGTTTTTATCGGAATGGTGTTAGAATCATCAGGTAAAGGAGGAAAACGGATATGATGGATTTGATCATGCTGGCGGCGCTTGCCGGCTGCTTCGGGCTGGTAAAGCTGTTTGCAGACTTCTGCGAACGTCAGGTGGAACCGAAGGAACAATAAGGAGAGAAACGCCGGAGCCAAAACGGCAAGGAGGACGGAAAAATGCTTGGACTTGGTCTGATCGCGGCAGCGCTGGGGATTTATCTGGTGTATGCGCTGATAAATCCGGAAAAGCTGTAGGGCTGCCAAAAAGGAGAAAACGGGACAACAGCTCCCATAATGAAAATGCCGCCCGCGCGGCAGAAAGAGGAAAACAATGTTACAGATCATTCTTACGCTGGCAATTTTTGTGATACTGGTAATCCCGATGGGAAAATATATGTATCACATTGCGGCGAACCAGAAAACATTTGCGGATAAAATATTTGATCCGGTTGACAGGCTGATCTATAGAGTCTGCGGGATCAGGGGCGAAGAGATGGGATGGAAAAAATACGCCCTGTCCCTTCTGATGGCAAACGGGGTGATGGTGCTTACCGGATACATCATCTTAAGGCTGCAGGGGTTGCTCTTTTTAAATCCCAACGGGATCGGCGGGATGGGGGCAGATTTAAGCTTCAACACGATCATCAGCTTTATGACAAACACAAACCTGCAGCACTATTCGGGAGAAAGCGGGCTGTCCTATGCTTCCCAGATGTGCGTCATTATTTTTATGATGTTTACGTCGGCGGCGAGCGGCTATGCGGCATGCATGGCATTCTGCCGGGGAATGGCGGGCAGAAAGCTTGGAAACTTTTATGTGGACATGGTGCGGACGACGACCCGTATCCTTGTTCCGCTGGCATTTCTTGTCGGCCTGTTTCTGGTCAGCCAGGGCGTTCCGCAGACGCTGGAAGGAAATGTGACGGTCGGCACGATCGAAGGGACATGGCAGGATATTGCCAGAGGACCCGTGGCTGCGCTGGAATCCATTAAGCATCTGGGAACAAACGGCGGCGGATTTTTCGGGGCGAACTCTTCAACGCCGTTTGAAAATCCGACCGTGCTGTCTGATATTGCGGAGCTGATCTCCATGATGATCCTGCCGGGGGCGTGCGTCGTGACCTTCGGACTGATGCTGCACGACCGCAAAAAGGAACGTCTGCAGGATACGGTAAAACCGGTAAAAACAAAGAAGCCCCTGATGGGCAGGGAAGGCGCGGTGATCTTTGGTGCAATGGCGATCCTTTTTGTGATCGGTCTTTTCCTCTGCTTCGGCGCAGAAAAAGCGGGAAATCCGGCGGTCGCAGATCTGGGGATCAATCAGGAAATGGGAAATATGGAAGGTAAGGAGGTGCGTTTCGGCGTCGGTCAGTCCGCCCTGTTTACGACCGTAACGACGTCCTTTACAACAGGGACCGTCAACAATATGCACGATTCGCTGACGCCTCTGGGCGGCATGGTCCCGATGCTTCATATGATGTTGAACTGTGTGTTCGGCGGCAAGGGCGTCGGGCTGATGAATATGGTCATGTATGTGATCCTTGCGGTATTTATCTGCGGTCTGATGGTAGGGCGCACGCCGGAGTATTTAAATAAGAAGATCGAGGGAAAAGAGATGAAGCTGGTAGCGATCGTTCTCCTGATCCATCCGCTTTTGATCCTTGGCTTTTCCGGGCTTGCGGTATCGGTGCAGGCGGGGCTTTCGGGCATTACGAATCCGGGCTTCCACGGTTTAAGCCAGGTGCTCTATGAATACGCTTCTTCGGCGGCAAACAACGGCTCCGGCTTTGAGGGGCTGGCGGACAACAGCGTGTTCTGGAATGTGACGACCGGGCTTGCGATGTTCTTTGGGCGTTATATTGCGATCGTGGCGCAGCTTGCGATCGCCGGCTCGATGCTGATGAAAAGGCGGGTAAACGAATCGGTCGGCACGCTCCGGACGGACAATGTGACCTTTATGATCATTCTCGTGTTTATCGTATATATATTTGCTGCCCTGACCTTCTTCCCTGCGCTGGCGCTCGGCCCGGTTGCGGAGCATTTGGCGCTGTGGATGTAAGAGCGGAAAGGAGAGTTTTGATATGGCTAAGAAGAAGGGTACGAAGTTTGTGACAAAGGACATTTTAAAGTCGTCTGTCATCGGTTCCTTTCAAAAACTTGATTTCAGATACATGATCAAAAATCCGGTCATGTTCGTAGTGGAGATCGGATTTGTGATTACGCTGGCGCTGACGTTTTTCCCGACCCTGTTCGGGGGAAACGCCCGGTATCAGATCTATAACGGAGTCGTGGCGGCGATCCTTTTTGTGACGGTGCTCTTTGCAAATTTCGCGGAATCCGTTGCGGAAGGGCGGGGCAAGGCGCAGGCGGCGTCGTTAAAAAAGACGAAGCAGGATACGACGGCAAGGGTCATCGGCACGGACGGGACTGAGAAAACCGTGAGCGCGTCCGAATTAAAAAAAGGCGACGTGGTTCTCGTAAAAAACGGCGAGGTGATCCCCAACGACGGCGAGGTGATCGAAGGCGTGGCATCCGTGGATGAATCTGCGATCACGGGCGAATCCGCTCCGGTCACAAGGGAAGCGGGAGGAGACTTTTCATCCGTGACCGGCGGGACAACGGTCGTTTCCGACTGGCTGAAAATCCGGATCGTAGCAGAGCCGGGACAGTCGTTTCTGGATAAAATGATTTCTCTGGTCGAGGGGGCGTCCAGACAGAAAACGCCCAACGAGATCGCGCTGAATACGCTGCTGATCGTGCTGACGCTGATTTTTTTGATCGTTGTGGTAACGCTGTACCCCTTCGCCGCCTATCTGGGGGTAGAGATCCCGGTTTCGTGGGCGATCGCCCTGATGGTGTGCCTGATCCCGACGACCATCGGCGGCCTGCTTTCTGCCATCGGCATTGCGGGCATGGACCGTGTCACGAGATTTAATGTGATCGCCATGTCCGGCAAAGCGGTAGAGGCGTGCGGCGATGTGGATACGATGATCCTGGACAAAACCGGGACGATCACCTACGGCAACCGTCTGGCGGCGGAATTTTATCCGGTAAAAGGGATCGACAGGACGGATCTGGTGGATTACAGCGTGATGTGCTCCCTGATGGATACGACGCCGGAAGGAAAATCGACGGTGGAGCTGGGGCGGCAGCAGGGCTGCATATTGGATGAAAGCATCGCAGGGCAGATGACGTTTATCGAGTTTACGGCGCAGACAAAAATGAGCGGCGTGGATTTAAAGGACGGGACGGCGGTCAGGAAAGGCGCGTCCGAAGCGATCAAAGCCTATGTCAAAAAACAGGGCGGGGCGATCCCGGAGGATCTGGAAGAGATCGTGACAGGCGTTTCCAATCTGGGCGGTACGCCGCTGACCGTATGTGTCAACGACAGGATTCTGGGCGTTATTTATTTAAAGGATACGGTAAAGCCCGGTCTGACAGAGCGTTTTGCGAGAATGCGGGAAATCGGCATTAAGACGATCATGTGCACCGGCGATAATCCGCTGACGGCGGCTACCATCGCAAAGGAGGCGGGCGTAGACGGATTTATCGCGGAGTGTAAGCCTGAGGATAAGATCGAAGCGATCAAAAAAGAGCAGGCGGAAGGAAAGCTGGTGGCGATGACCGGAGACGGCACAAACGACGCCCCCGCGCTGGCGCAGGCGGATGTGGGGCTTGCCATGAATTCCGGCACGCAGGCGGCGAAGGAAGCGGCGAATATGGTGGATCTGGACTCCGACCCCACAAAGATCCTCGAGGTGGTGGAAATCGGCAAGCAGCTTCTGATCACGCGGGGCTCCCTGACGACGTTCAGCGTGGCAAACGACATTGCAAAATATTTTGCGATCATTCCCGCCATGTTTACGATGGTGCTGCCGCAGATGAAGATTTTGAACATCATGCGTCTGGCGACTCCCGCAAGCGCGATCCTGTCGGCGCTGATCTTTAACGCGCTGATCATTCCGGGGCTGATCCCTATCGCCATGAAGGGCGTAAAATATAAACCGATGAAGGCGGAAAGGCTGCTGTTAAAAAATATGGGCATCTACGGTCTGGGCGGGATCATCGTCCCGTTTGCAGGGATCAAGCTGATCGACCTGATGGTAGCGCCGCTGCTTGCCATGATCAGAATGTAAGGATGCTTGCCATGATTGGAATATAAGGATGCTTGCCGGCAGCGAAGTGGAATGATGTTTGCGGCAAAAGGAGAAAAAAGATGAAAAATTTCTGGAAAATGTTTCGGACGGCACTGATTTTCTGTCTGGTAATGATCGTGCTCTGTTCCTTTATTTATCCGCTGGCGCTTACGGGCGTCAGCCAGCTTACCATGAAAGAAAAGGCGAACGGCAGCCTGATTGACCGGGAAGGGAATCTGACGGCGGACGCAGAAGAAGCGGTTGGCTCTGCGCTGCTGGGGCAGGATTTTACGGAGGATTATTTTTTCCACGGGAGAGTTTCCGCCATCCATTACAACACCTACACGCAGGAGCAAAAGGATAACGGTGAATATGCGGGTGTAGCGTCCGGCTCTTTTAACTACGGAAACTCAAACCCGGATCTGAAAGCGCGGATGCAGGAGGATCTGGACGAATTTCTGGCTTCCCATCCGGGAAAGACCGCAGAGGACGTCCCGGCAGATCTTTTGACGGCGTCCGGCTCCGGATTGGATCCCCATATCAGCCCTGAGGCGGCAGAGGTACAGATCGACGCTGTCGCGCACAACTCCGGTCTGGATGTGGAAACGGTGACAAAGATCGTCGAGGACAACACGGAGCACAGGTTTCTGGGCGTTTTCGGGGAAGAGCGGGTCAATGTGTTAAAATGCAATCTGGACATTGCGGCGGCGATGGGGATTTTATAAGGAATGGTAAAAATGGAAGATCAGAGGCGGGATTCGGGGCAGCTGTTAAAACGCCTGCAGTATGAACAGCGGGAAGAGGAAAAAAAGAACCGGGGAAAGCTGAAGATTTTTCTGGGCTATGCGGCGGGCTCCGGCAAGACCTATGCGATGCTGGAAGCCGCCCATAACGCAAAAAAGCAGGGGATCGACGTGGCAGCAGGCTATATCGAGCCCCACGCGCGTCCGGATACGCAGGCTTTGGCAGAGGGGCTGGAAACGATACCGCCCCTCATGGTAGATTATAAAGGGATCCGGCTGCGGGAATTTGATCTGGACGCAGCGCTTGCAAGAAAGCCGAAGCTGATTTTAGTAGACGAGCTGGCGCATACGAACGCGAAGGGCTGCCGGAATGAAAAACGGTATCAGGACGTGCAGGAGCTTTTGCGGGCGGGCATCAGCGTTTATACGACGGTCAATATCCAGCATCTGGAAAGCTTAAACGACCTTGTGGGAAATATTACCGGGATCGAGGTAAAGGAGCGGATCCCGGATGCGGTTTTTGACCATGCGGATCAGGTGGAGGTCATCGACATCGAGCCGGAAGAGCTGATCCAGCGGATGAAGGAGGGCAAGATTTACGGACAGCGGCAGGCGGAACGGGCGCTGCAGCATTTTTTCAGGAAGGAAAGGCTCGTTGCCCTGCGGGAGATCGCCCTGCGCCGGACGGCAGACCGGGTCAACCGCATCGCGGAGGAGGAAAGGAGCCTTCTGGAACGGCAGGATTATCATACCGGGGAGCATATTTTGGTGTGCATCACGGCGGCGCCGTCCAGCGGAAAGGTGATCCGGACGGCGGCGCGGCTTGCGGCGGCGTTTCACGGAAAGCTGACCGGGCTGTATGTGGAAACGCCCGGAATGCAGGAGGCGGATGAAAAAACGAAGGCGGCGCTTCGCAGCAATATTGAGACGGCAAAGCTTCTGGGCGCAAAGATCATTACGGTATTCGGGTCGGACGTGGCGGCTCAGATCGCCCAATATGCGATCGTCGGCAACGTGTCGAAGATCGTGCTTGGCAGGACGAACCATTTTACGATGCGCCCCCTGTACCGTTCGGAGCTGCTGGAAAAGCTTACCTACATGGCGCCCAATATTGACGTTTATATCATCCCGGATATGAAAACAAAAAAGCGCTACCGCCCGCAGGGAAGGAAAAGAGGGCAGGAAAACTGGCAGAAGACGGCGCTGGAGCTTGTGATGGTCACAGGCATCATGGGAGCAGCGACGGCGGCAGCGCTCTTTTTGCGGCAGTTTGCCTTTTCGGAGGCAAATACGATCATGATCTACCTGCTGGGGGTGGTGCTGTCATCCTATCTGGCAAACCGGAAGCTGTGCGCCCTGTATTCTTCGCTCGTCAGCGTTTTGATGTTTAATTTTTTCTTTGCGGAGCCTTTTTACAGCCTGAAGGCTTATGACAGGACGGATCCGGCGACCTTTTTTATGCTCTTTATCGTAGGGCTGTTTACCGGCTCGCTGACCGGGAAGCTGAAGCGGCAGAACCGGGAGAGTGCAAAGACGGCGTACCGGACGGAAATCCTTCTGGAAAACAGCCAGAAATTAAGGCGGTGCAAATCCCGCAGCGATGTGTGGAGGCAGGTGGCTTCTCAGGCGGGCAGGCTTTTGAACCTGTCGGTCATTATATATCCGGCAGGCGAAAACGGGATGCTTGCGGAGCCGCTTTTGTTCCCCCGCAAAGGGATGGAGGCGGCAGAGCTGGAAAAATGCGTCAGCGACAGCGAGAGGGCGGTGGCGCAGTGGGCTGCGGCAAACCAGCACCGGGCAGGGGCGTGCACCCATACGCTGCCCGACGCAAAGGCAATGTATCTGCCGGTGCGGGACGGGGAAAGGGTTCGGGGCGTGATGGGCGTTTATTTGGAAGAGCGCAGACCGGTGGGGGAATTTGAATACGGGCTTCTGACCGCGATGCTCAACGAAACGGGCGTAAAGCTGCAGGATGTTTTTCTTGCGGATTAAGAGAAATCTTTATACAATCTTAATACGGACACATATTTATTCATACCGGTTTAATGTGCGTGAAGATATAATAAAGGCTGCATAAATAAAGTACAGGCGGTATGAAACAATGCGTTGGAAAAACAAAAACAGACATATTTCATCTTTTCAGGTGATCATTTTGGGCTTCCTTTTGGTAATCCTGACGGGGAGCCTTTGTCTGATGCTTCCCTTTTCGACCCAGGACGGGCACGGGGCTTCCTTTATGGATTCTTTATTTACGGCGACGTCCGCCGTGTGCGTGACGGGGCTTGTGGTGCACGATACGGCAACCTACTGGTCGGCGTTCGGGCAGGGGGTGATCCTGTTTCTAATTCAGGTGGGCGGCATGGGCGTCGTGACGGTGGCGGTCATGATCGCGGTGATTTCCGGCAGGAAGATCAGCCTGATGCAGAGAAGCACGATGAGCGACGCCATCTCTGCGCCGCAGGTGGGCGGCATCGTCAGGATGACGGAGTTTATTTTAAAGACGGCGCTGGGGATCGAGATACTGGGGGCGCTTCTGATGCTTCCGGTGTTTGTGAAGGATTTCGGCTTTTTTAAGGGTATCTGGTATGCGGTGTTCCATTCGATCTCCGCATTCTGCAACGCGGGTTTTGACCTGATGGGCGTCAATGCAGAGTATTCGTCGCTGACCGGCTATGCTTCGCAGCCCGTTATCAATATGACGATCATGGCGCTGATCGTGATCGGCGGCATCGGCTTTTTTACGTGGAACGACATCCGGACAAACGGCAGGCATTTTGGGAAATACCGGGTGCAGAGCAAGGTGGCGCTGACGGTGACGGCGGTGCTGATCGCAGTTCCGGCGGCGTGGTTTTTCTTCTGCGAATTTTCGGATCTGCCTTTGGGAGAACGGATCCTGAGCTCGCTGTTTCAGTCGGTAACGCCGAGGACGGCGGGCTTTAACACCGTTGACTTAACGATGATCAGCGAGGTGGGGCTGACGGTCATGATCATCCTGATGCTGGTCGGCGGTTCGCCGGGTTCCACCGCGGGCGGTATGAAAACGACGACCGTGGCGGTGCTTTTTTCCACATCGCTGGCGGTATTCCGGCAAAAGGAAAGCGCGCATTTTTTCAAGCGCAGGATTCCGGACGACGCGATCCGAAACGCGGGAACGGTTATGATGATGTATGTGGTTTTGTTCCTGACCGGCGGAATGGCGATCAGCTTTATGGAAGAAATCCCGATCGTAACGGCGCTGTTTGAAACGGCGTCCGCCATCGGAACGGTCGGGCTGTCGCTGGGGGTTACGCCTACGCTGGGGCTTGCGTCGCGCCTGATCCTGATCGGGCTGATGTTTTTTGGCAGGGTCGGCGGGCTGACGCTGATCTATGCGACGCTTTCCAAACAGCATTGGGGCGGGACGAAGTATCCGCAGGAAAAGATCACGGTCGGATAAACCGGAAAATGCTTCAAAGAATAAATTGGTTTTTTGCACAAAAGGCTGCAGGCGGCAAAACAGGAGGAAAAATGAAATCTATTTTATTGATCGGTCTTGGAAGATTCGGACGTCATATCGCAAGAAAGCTGGACGAGCTGCACCATCAGGTGATGGCGGTTGACATTGATGAAAAACGTGTGGAGGCGGCGCTTCCCTATGTGACAAACGCTCAGATCGGGGACGGGACGGACGAGGATTTTGTCCGCTCCCTCGGGGTGCGCAATTTTGACGTGTGTATCGTGGCGATCGGCGACAATTTCCAGAGCTCACTGGAAACGACCTCCCTTTTAAAGGAGCTGGGAGCCAGCTTTGTGGTGGCGCGGGCGGCAAGGGACCGTCAGAAAAAATTCCTGTTAAAAAACGGTGCGGACGAGGTCGTATATCCGGAGCGCCAGCTCGGGGAGTGGACGGCGATCCGCTACAGCTCGGATCACATTTTCGACTATGTGGAGCTGGACGACGAATATGCGATTTTTGAGGTTCCCATCCCGAAAGAATGGTACGGCAAGACAATCGGGGATCTGGATGTGAGAAACCGCTACAACATTAATATCATGGCGCTTAAAAGCGACGGCAGGATGCGGCTCAACATTACCTCCGATACGGCGCTTCCGCCCGACGATACGCTTTTGATCCTTGGCAAGATCAAGGATGTGCAGAAATGCTTCCATATTTGAGGATAAAAGGATGGAACGGGGACGTTTGAAGATCTTTTTCGGATATGCGCCGGGAGTCGGGAAAACCTGCGCGATGCTGCGGGCGGGGCTTGCGGCAAAAAAAAGCGGCAGGGATACGGTCCTTGGCTATATCGCGCCGGATTCGATGCCGGAGACGATGACTCTGGCGGGAAAACTGGAACGGACCGGCGGCAGCCGGAAGGAATTTGATTTAGACGCGGTGATCGCACGCGCGCCGCAACTGGTGCTGGTAGACGAGCTTGCCCATGCCAACGCAAAGGGCTGCCGCCACGCGAGGCGCTATCAGGACATTGAGGAGCTGTTAAAACGCGGAATCGACGTGTATACGACGGTCAACGCGCAGAATATCGAGAGCTTAAACGACATTGCCTGTGAGATCACGGGAACCTCCGTACCGGAACGGATTCCGGATTTTGTGTTTGACGGGGCGGATCAGGTGGAGCTGATCGACATCGAACCGCAGGAGCTGATGGAGCGTCTGGAAAAAAATGCGGCGGGGAAGGATTCTTTCGGAAAACTGCATGCCGATCAGGCGCTTTTTCTGGAAAATCTTACGGCGCTGCGGGAAATCGCTTTAAGGCGCAGCGCGGACAGGCTCAATATCGTTTCCGAAAAGGGAAAAAAGGAAAGCGCCGGGGAGTATCATACCGACGAGCACATTTTAGTGTGCCTGTCGGAGTCGCCCTCTAATGCCAGGCTTATCCGCACGGCGGCGAGGATGGCGAGCGCCTTTCACGCGCAGTTTACCGCACTGTACATCCAGACGCCGGAATATGCGTCCATGGGTGAGGAGGAAAAGCGGCGGCTGCAGGCAAACACCCATCTGGCAGAGCAGCTGGGGGCAAAATCGGAAGTGATTTACAGCGACGACATCGCCTTCCAGATCGCGGAGTTTGCACGCCTGTCCCGGATCACAAAGGTGGTGATCGGACGCAGCTCGGTCAAAAAAAGCCACATTTTCGGCAGGCTGACGCTGACGGAGAAGCTGATTTTAAACGCCCCGAATCTGGATGTATACATCATTCCGGATACGGATTCGGAAAAGGCAATCTACCGCCGCAAAAAACAGTTTGGGAAGTATGTGATCTTTTCAGCGTCGGACATTTTAAAAAGCATCGGGCTTTTGCTGGCAGCCAGCCTGATCGGCTTTTTCTTTTATAATCTGGGCATCGACGAGGCGAATATCATCACGGTATATGTGCTTTCGGTGCTTTTGACTGCCGTTGTGACGAAAAATCAGATTTACAGCCTGATCTCTTCGGTCGTCAGCGTTTTGATATTCAATTTTTGGTTTACAGTGCCGCGGTTTTCCCTGCGCGCCTATGACACGGGCTATCCGATCACGTTCATATGTATGTTTCTGGCGGCGTTTGTGACGGGCTCCCTTGTGACCCGCTTAAAAAACCATGCCAGGCAGTCGGCGGGAGTCGCGTTCCGCACAAGGATCCTGTTTGACACCAACTGCCTTTTGCAGCAGGAAAAAGACCGGGACGGCATCATTTCGGTCACGGTCAGCCAGCTTCGCAAGCTTTTGGAAAAAGACATTGTCGTATATATGGAAGAAAAAGGCGCGCTGGGGGAGCCGAAGCTCTTTCCCGCGCCGGGAAACGGACCGGACGAAAGCTGTATTTCCGAAAAAGAGAGGGAGGTGGCGCACTGGACGTTTCAGAACAACAAGCACGCGGGCGCGACGACGGGCACGTTTTCGGATGCAAAATGCCTCTATCTTGCAATCCGGGTGCAGGACAACGTATACGGGGTAGTCGGGATCGCAATGGACAAGACGGCGCCGGAGGCGTTTGAAAACAGCATCCTGCTGTCGATTTTGGGCGAGTGCGCCCTTGCGCTTGAAAATGAAAAAAACACGCGGGAAAAGGAGGAGGCGGCGGTCCTTGCGCAGAATGAGCAGCTTCGGGCAAACCTTTTGCGCGCAATCTCGCATGATTTAAGGACGCCGCTGACGTCGATTTCCGGCAATGCCAGCAATCTTTTGGCGATGGGGGCAGAGTTTGACGAGGAGACAAGGCGGCAGCTTTATTCGGATATTTATGAGGATTCCATGTGGCTGATCAATCTGGTGGAAAATCTTTTGTCCATCACGCGGCTTGTGGAAGGAAGGCTGAACTTAAACATTACAGAGGATCTGATGGAGGACGTGATCTCGGAGGCTCTTTTGCATGTGAGCAAAAAGAACACAGAGCATCAGATCAGCGTGGAAAGTCAGGAGGAGTTCATTCTGGCAAGGATGGATTCCCGACTGATCGTACAGGTGATCATCAATATCGTCAACAATGCGATCGAATATACGCCCAAGGGCTCCCACATTAAGATCCGTGTCAGAAAAAATGACGGGACGGTATATGTTTCGATTGAAGATGACGGAAACGGGATCAGCGACGAGGCGAAGGCGCGGGTATTTGACATGTTTTACAGCGGCGAGAATAAGATCGCGGACAGCAGGAGAAGCTGTGGGATCGGGCTGTCTTTGTGCAAATCGATCATCAACGCCCACGGCGGGGAGATCACCGTTTCGGACAACGAGCCGCACGGCGCGGTATTTACGTTTACACTGCCGGCAGAGGAGGTAAGGATGTATGAATAAACCATTGATCCTGGTTGTAGAGGATGATAAATCGGTCAACAACCTGATTACCACGATTTTAAAAACCCATGACTACAGGTATCTGACCGCCTCCAACGGGGCGGCTGCCGTGATAGAGGCCTCTTCCCATAATCCGGAGATCGTTCTTTTGGATCTGGGGCTTCCCGACACGGACGGCGTAGAGGTGATCAAAAAGATCCGGTCATGGTCCAATATGCCAATTATCGTGATCAGCGCACGCAATGAAGACAAAGATAAAATAGAAGCTTTGGACGCGGGGGCGGACGATTATCTGACGAAGCCTTTTTCCGTGGATGAGCTTCTGGCGAGGCTGCGCGCCATTACCAGAAGGATTTCGGCAGTGCCCAATCAGACGATGGCGGAAGCTTCCGTATTTGTCAACGGGGCGTTAAAAATCGACTATGCCGCAGGCTGCGCATATTTAAATGACGCCGAGCTCCATCTGACGCCGATCGAATATAAGCTTTTATGCCTGCTTGCCAGAAACATCGGCAAGGTGCTGACCCATACCTTTATCATGCAGAATATCTGGGGCAACAGCGGGGTGGATGACATTACCTCCCTGCGCGTGTTTATGGCGACCCTCAGAAAGAAGATCAACTGCGATCCGAATACGCCGCAGTATATCCAGACCCATGTGGGGGTAGGCTACCGCATGGTAAAAATAGAGTAAAGAGATACGGCGCTTCTCCCCACAGTGTACAGGAAAACCATGCGCTTCCCTGCACACTGTGGAGAGAGGCAAAGCAGATGCGCAGGAAGCATCCGCCCCGGTCTGCCGGCAGCGTCCGGCGCAGGCTTCTTTAAAAAGAATAAAAAGTAAAATTAAGTGTTGACACGCAGGCGGCTCTGTGTTAAAGTATCATTTGTCGCCGCGAGAGACGACAAAAACTTCT
>QFCE01000189.1_pt1 | contig 59797 bp, 72 predicted proteins | sample 5346091 | NCBI WGS metagenome assembly QFCE01 (sample SAMN09062252, study PRJNA434731) | Human gut metagenome, whole genome shotgun sequencing project. | isolation source: stool timepoint A chromium assembly | host: Homo sapiens | collected 2015
GGCCACGGCGGCGGCGACCCCTCCCAGGGCCACGGCCACGTAGTCCACGTTCTCCACGAGGAAGGTGAGGGCCGGAACGACCGAGCCGGTCACGAACTGCACCGCGCCCCTCAGGGGCTCCTGCACGCCGTCGTAGATCTTCAGCGCCAGCTCCTCGAACGCCGAGCCCATGCCGGCCAAATCGCCCTGCAGGTTGTCGGTCATGGCCTTCGCGGCGTCCTCGGCTGCCCCGGCGCACCCGTACAGGTCGTCGCGGAAGGACGACAGCTCGCCCGACCCGGCGTTGAGCATGAGGTTCAGGCCCTTGATGCTGTCGGCGGTGAAGGTGCTCTGCAGCGCGGCGGCCTTCTCGGCGTCGCCCATGCCGTCGGTGGCGGCCTCCACGTCGGCCAGGATGTCGGCGAAGTCGCGGTAGTTGCCCTGGGCGTCCATGACCGCGACGGTCGCGTCGCCGATCTTGATGGCGCCGTCCTCCATGCGGGAGGTCATGTCGCTCATGACGGCGTTGAGCGCGGTGCCCGCCTCGCTGCCCTTGAGGCCCTGGTTGGCCATCATGGCGATGGCCGCCGAGGTTGTCTCCACGTCCATGCCGGCGGCGTTGCAGTTCGCCGCGCAGTTCTTGAACGCCTGCCCCAGCCCGTCCACCGTCGTGTTGGCGTTGGCCTGGGCGTATGCCAGCACGTCCACCATGCGCCCGGTGTCCTCGGCGGTCATGTTGAACGCCGAGAGGTAGTCGGTCACGAGGTCGGAGGCGGCGGCCAGGTCGAGCTCGCCCGCCTGGGCGAGCGACAGCACCGGCCCCACGCCCGCCAGCATGGCCTGGGTGTCCCATCCGGCGAGCGCCATGTATCCCAGGGCGTCGGCGGCCTGGGACGCGGAGAACGTGGTGCTGCTGCCCAGCTCGCGGGCCTTCGACTCCAGGGCGGCCAGGTCGTCGCCGGTGGCGCCCGACAGCGCCGACACCTTGGACATGGACGACTCGAAGGCCGAGCCGATCTCAACGACGGCCGAGGCGGCGTCCCTGATGCCGCCCACGGCGGCGGTGACGGCGGTGGAGGCCAGGTTGGCGAGCGTCCCCTTGAGGACGGTGTAGCCCTCGTTGGACTCGCGCGCGGCCTTGCCCCCGGCCTCGGTGCCCTTCCAGTCCAGGCCCGCGTCGGCCCTCTTCAGGCCCTCGACGGACTTGGTGATCTTCTCGACGCCCTGGACGGCCCCCTTGTCGTCCAGGGTGACCTTGAGCGCGATCTGGTTAGCCATTGCGCGCCGCCTTCCTCTTGGCGGCGGCGAGCGCGGCGGCGAAGGAGTCGGCCGCCTCTGTGTTCGCGGCCTCCACGGGGTCGGTCCCGCCTGTCTTGAGGGCGAAGTGGCGCTTGCGGGCCTCCAGGGCCTCGCGCTCCTCCTTGTTCCACTTGGTGGGCGCGGGCGGCTTCGCCAGGCGCGCAGAGACGGCCTCCGCGAAGGGGGAGGACTCGGCGGTCTCCATGAGGGACGCGAGCAGTCCGATGAGGTCGCAGAAGGAGAGGGTGCGGCTCGCGGCGTCCCAGTCGAGCCCGTAGGCCGACATGAGGGAGGCCCGGATGCGCGCGGCGTCCTGGGCCCAGTCGAAGGCGGCCGCACCAGCATCGTGGGGGCGGTCGCCGGCTATGTCGATGCCGTAGGCCTCCCACGCGAGCGCGGCCACCATGCCCTGGGGGTCGTCACCGGCGGCGTCGCGCGCGGCGGGAGGGTCGGCGAACATCATGTGGGGGAGCCAGAGGGCCTTCTGCTCGGGCTGAATCGACTCGTCTGCGAACAGCTCGATGACGAGCAGGGCTCGCCGGGCGCTGTCGCGCACCCAGACGCGCCCCCTGTTCCAGTCGTAGGCGGTGACGGTCTCGGTCTCCCCGGAAACTTCGTCAGTGTGCTCGCGGCTAGGCGGCGGGGTCAGGCTCGGTATGCGCATGGCTCTCCTCCGGGAGGTAGTGCGCAGCCTTCTCGTCCATCTGGTCGTTGCGGCCCTTGACGATCTCCAGCACCTCGCGGAACACCTGCGCCGTCATGGGCGTGCAGTCGGCGTCGGCGACCTCGTGGCCGTTGCCCACGGCGCGCAGCAGCTCCTCGTAGGAGTCCGCGCCGATGGCCTCGGTCAGCACGTCGCGGAGGACGGCGCCGGTCTTGGCGTTGGCCTCCGCGATCTTGGCGATGCTGCCGGTCTCCCGCCCCTTGCTCATCAGCGCCTCGATGGCGCCCATCTTGTTCTGGGCGGCGGTGCACACCTTGGCCAGGCGGGCGAGGCTGGTCGGGGTCACGTCCACCTCGGCGGCGACGCGGACGGTCCCGCGCCCGGTGTCGATGTCGATGTCCAGCGGCTCGTAGAGCGACTTGATGCTGATCTCCATGGGTTGTCTCCTGTTCCTTTCGCGCAGTAAAAGGAAAGGCCGGGGAGGCTGCGCTTCCTCCCCCGGCCTCGCGGCTCATGTTCCTATGTGTGTCGCCTACGACCCAGTGACGGTCACCTTCACGGCGGCGCTCACGGTGGGCTTGGCGGAGCACTTCACCACGACCTCCGTCTCGCCGGCCTCCAGGCCGTGGACGTTGCCCTCGGCATCCACCCGGCAGACCTTGCGGCCCGACTCTGCCACGGCGAACAGGCAGAAGCCGGAGGCGTCCGCGGGGGTCACGGTCGGCTCGATCTTGGCCGTCTCCCCGACGGCCACGGTGACGGCGGTCACGGTAACGGTCTCGGGCAGCTCGGTGCCGGCGGCCTCCTCCACGAGTAGCGGGTCGCCCTCGCACTTGAGGGCGCAGCCGAAGGGCACGTTGTCCGGCGTGTTGCCGTCGGCCCCGGCCCCCTTGATGTCGGTGATCGTGACGGGCCACTCCAGCGCCTCGCCGTCGGGGCCGACCTGGCGCAGCTTGGTCTTGCGCTCGCTGCCCTTGAGGTAGGCGAGGCCCACCACGTAGTCCTGGGCCTTGTCGCCGACGAGGCGGTCGCCGGCCACCGTCCAGCCGCTCGTCACGGCGGTGACGTTGGTTGAGGTGGCGCCGCCCTTGTCCCAGTAGGCCTTGTCCACGGTGGTGTCGGCGCGGTCGTTGGTGAACGACTCCACGCCGGGGCCGAGGAAGGCCCAGTCGGGCGTCCCCGTCGGGTTCGTGTCGATCAGGTACACGAACTGGTAGTTCAGGGCGAATCCTAGATCCATGTGATTACCTCTCTTCGTACTCGATTTCCGCGTCGAAGGCCCACACCCAGCGCCCCTGCTCGTCCCATCGGAGCTGGCGGGGGGTCTCGGCCGAGTTCGACACGAGGCGGTAGGAGCCGTCGCGCGACTCCAGCGCGCCGGCCTTGTTGATGGCGCGGGAGGCGTCGTCGGCGTCGGCGATGGCCTCCTCCTCGCACATGCGCTTCACGATCACGGTCAGGCGAAGCGTCACGGTGCCGCTGCCGTCCCAGTACCGCTTGCCCGGCACGGGCATGCCGCACGTCAGCACGGTGGCCTCGGGGCGGCGGTAGGAGTCCGCCATGGACAGGGACACCGGCTTGCCCAGCGCGTCCTCCAGGACGTCCCTCGCCACCTCAACGGCGTCGATTCTCGCGCTCATCGCATCTTCCCTTCGTAGATGGCCGCCACGTAGTCCATCCACTGCGGCAGCCTGTCGCGCGCCCACGCCTCGTCCCAGTGGTCGGTGGTGCCGTCCGTCGTGTGGGCGTGGGGCAGGTAGTACTGGTTGGCGGCGTAGGGGGTCGCCCACACGAGCAGTCCCGCCCGGAACTGGCTGGCGATCTGCCCGGAGGCACGCAGCACGCCCTCGTCCATGGGCACGTAGCGGCGGATCTCGAACTCGGCGCGCATCGCCGCCTCCTCCAGGATGTCGCCGCGCATCTTCTCCACGGCCCTGAGGCCGGACAGATCGACCGTCACGCCGATCCCAGGGCCACCTCCCAGTGGTGCACGCGCCCCATGCCGTCCGGGCAGGGGACGCAGGACGTGGCGGCCACGGGCGGCGAGCCGTCCACGCTCACGAGCGACCCGGCGGGGACGGCGAGCGCCCCCTCGGTGCTGACCGCGTCGATGAACAGCGTGCCCTTGGGGCCGTCCCGCAGCTGGTAGTCGGTGGCCCGCACGTCGTCGGAGGACTCGAAGCGCACGAAGCGCATCTCGCGCTCCTCCCCGTAGCGGCCGCCGAAGCCGCCGTCGTCCAGCGGCTCGCGCACGGTGCACGTGGAGGGGAGCATGCGGCGGGGGATGGGCCTCATGGCGCCAGCCCCTGGTAGAGCAGCCCCGACCCCACCAGCTCGCGCCGCGCCGCAGCGCGAACCTCGTCTCGCCACGGCGACGATCCTGGCGCGGGCGACGATGCCGCGTAGGAGAACTTTCCGAGCGTGACGGACTCGGCTCCCTCCCCGATCCCGTGGGAGAACCCGTAGGCGGCGTCCACGGACACGGCCGCCATGACGGCGCGCCTCCAGGCGTCCTCCCTCGCCGGAGTGTCCACGGGGGCGTACCCGACGATGGAGGCCACCTCGGCCTCGGCGCAGCGGAGCGCCGCCCCGAAGGCGTCTGCGTCCACGGGGCCGTATGCGGCCTCGTAGTCCTCGACCGTGATCTCGGGGCGGCCCATCGCCTAGCCCTCGGCCTTCTCGGCCGCCGCCTTGGGCGCGGTCTTGGCGGCCGGCTTCTTGCCGCTCGTCGCCGGTTTCGCTGCGGTCTTGTCGCTCGCGACGGCCTTCTCGGCCGCCGCCTTGGGCGCGGTCACGCGGACGGTCTTGCCAGCCACGGTCTTTCCGACGGTTCGCATGCTCTCCTCCTTACTCGGCATGGGTGCCGTAGATGAGTTCCTTCTTGTTCTTGTAGACCCACAGGTCGTGGAACAGGCGGTACTGCCACTTGTGGGCGTCGTCGTCCTGGTTCACGTCCGGGGCGAAGTAGCGCAGCTTCGCGAGGCGCGAGAGCGCGGCCACGGCCGACGGGTGGACCACCTGGAAGTTGATGGCCTTGCCCTGCCCGGAAAGCTCGTAGTAGTCGCCCAGGCTCTCCTTCGCCGGGCTCGCCACCTTCGTGTAGGTCTCGCCGGACTTCGTGTAATAGTCCTTCCCGCTCACGATGTCGGTGTCGGCGGTCTTGCGGTAGCCGCCGGATGCGATCTTGTAGCCTCCGGCCTCCTCGCCGGTGGTGGTGCCGTCTAGCAGGTCGATGGCGGTCATGAAGCGGCTCGCCGGGATGACGCGGATGCGCATGTCGTCGAAGGTGTCGAACGTGCCGTTCGGAGCCTCGCCCTGCCCCATGCGGTAGGGCTGCGCCTTGCGCAGCAGGCCCTTGTACTTGGAGGTGCAGTACAGGATGCAGCCGGACAGCTGCACGCCGTTGTCCTCCATGCACTCCTCCGCGAGCAGCAGGTCGTCGAACGCCTGCTGCGGGGTTGTGTAGGTCGCCGCGTCCATGTTCGCCGCGTTCTCGGCCATGCGCGCGAAGCGGATGGCGTCGATCTCGGGAATGACCTTCTCGCGGTTGAACTCGGACATGAGGTTGGCGGTGACGATGCGCAGGCGCTCGGCGTCGTCGAGCTCGTCGATGACGAACTCGCGGTCGCGCTCGAACTCGAGCTGGTAGGGCGTCCACTTCAGCTCGGCGCCGCCGCGCACGAACCCGCGCCCTCGCACGTGGTCTGCCAGGCCGTCCATGGCGATGGTGGCAACGTCGATGACGCCGGCCCCGGTCATCTCGCCGAGGAGGTCCTGGTTCATGTTGAGGTCGGCGGTGCAGGTGCCGACGGTGATCTGCTGGTCGAGGCGCGTGGTGTACTTCTCGACCATGTTCCCCAGATTGTTCTGTGCCATCTAGTAGTGCCTTTCTCTCTAAACGCCGAAGATCTTGTCCAGCTTCTCGTCCATGGCCTTGGACGCTCCCGCAGGGGGCTTGCCCGTGCTGCCGGTCTGCTTCGGCTTCTCTTCGAACAGGTATGGGCACGATTCCTTGAGCTTGGCCACGTCGCCGTCGAAATCGGCCAGGCGCGCCTTCGCGGCCTTCACGTCCACGCATCCGGACATCTCCAGCTTGTGGGCCGTGCGCTCCTCGGCCTGCTCGGCCCGGAGCTTGTCGATCTCGGCCTTGAGGTCGGTGCGGCCCTCCTCGGTCTTCGCCGCCTCCTCAAGCTTTCCCTCCAGCTCGGCGATCTTGGCGTCCCTCTCCGCGATCTCGCGGTCGTGGCGCTCCTTGTTGATGCCGGGCTGTCCGTGGGAGTCCTTGACGTCTCCGTCGTCCGGGCCGCCCTTGCCGCCGTCGGGCTTCGGGTCGGCCGGCTCCGCGCCCGTCGGCTCGGTGCCGCCCTGCTGCTCCGTATCGTCGGCCTTGTTGCCCAAGTCCTCTCCTGTCATTTCCTGCTCCTTTCGATCCCAGGTTTGTTCGCGCGGTTCTCTCCGCAGTGGGTGGGTTTTTCGCGCTATCCCAAGCAGGGAGCAGTATCGGAGAGGTGTCGCCAGGGGGAGTGGCAGGGAATCAGGGCAAAAGAAAGGCCCCGCCGTTGCGGGGCCGTGGACGGGGCGCCGTAACGCTTGCCGTCATTACCGTGGGATGTGGCTATGCAGATGCCATAGCGCGGGCAAGGAACTCCTCGCGTGGGGCCAGGTCGTAGTGCTCCACGTGGTAGGTGTCCCGGGATGTCCAGGAGAAGGTGCCGTCATCGAACGCGAGGTAGTCGATGCCGATCTTCGTCTCGCCGGTCACGGCGTCGTCGAAGAAGCCGGCGGCTACCGCCTTGCGGCGGAAGGAGCGCATGTAGGACAGCAGGGCCTCCTTCTCGCTCGGTTTGTAGTCGCGGGTTGCGAGGTCTCCCTTGTCGTGGTATGTCGCGAACGCGTGAATCAATGCTTCCTCCTCGGCTTGTATTCTACCATGGAGCCAGTGTTCTCGTCCTCGTTTTCTCCTATGGAATACCTTCCGTCATCTTTTAGCCAAAGCATCCCGTCGGGCGCCGTCACGGTCACGCCCAGCTCGTCGGCGAGCCTCTGGGCGAAGCACTCGCCGCGCTCGTTCGCGCGCCCCGTGTAGCAGGACAGCAGCCGCACCGGCTCCCCGTGGTAGTCGTCCCTCGATCGCAGCACGTCGGCGATCAGGCGGGCGTCGGCCCTTTCGAGGTAGGGGAGCGCGATCTGCGGCGATCCGTGCATCACCACGTCGTAGCGGCCCTCCTCCTTCCTCGCCGCGTGCGTGGCGCGGCCGATGCGCCCAAGCTCGTCGCGGTCGAACACGGGGTACTTGGCGCGCAGGCACTTCTCCTTCAGCGCCGTCCTCTCCATGGCCCCCTTCCTGGATGCCGCGCTGACCGCGAGGCCGCCCTTCGGCATGTCGCCGGCCCACTCGCGGTCGGGCTTGCGGTGCAGCACTGGCTTCCCGGTCTTGCTCTTCGCGTTGGCGGCGCCGATGTACTCGCGCATCTTCTCCTGGCGCCGCTGCAACTTCTGCTTCGCCTTAAGGTACTCGGCCAGGTTCGCGTCGCTCTTGTCGCGGTCGTAGAGCATCCTCGCGCCGCGCAGCTCGCGCTTCGCCTCGCGTATCTTGCGCTCGCGGTACCGCTGCCCCTGGGTCAGCTCGTACACCTCGTCGTTGGGAAGCCCGCTGGCGGTCTTCGGGTCGGGATCGTACATACGGGGCGCGCCGTGCCGGTAGGGGCCGAAGCTGTGGCGGCAGTTCGCGCCGAGAAGGCCGTCCACGTTGCCGTATCCTGTTGCCGATCTGAGGTCGGGATACACCGTTCCGTCGATGACCTGCTCGCCCTCATAGCTGTAGCACTGGCCCTGCCACTCGGCGTGGCTCTTCCTGCTGCCCTCGTGGCTCGACACCTCCACCAGGTCGATGCCAAGCCGCTTCATGCGCTCGATGGTCAGGCGGGCGGCGTCCTGGGCGATCTGGGTGCGCACGTGGCGGCGCACGGCCACGTCGGCCTTGTTGCGCACGGTGACGCGCCCCGTGTCGGCGTCCTGGTAGGTGATGATTTCGATGCCGTCGCGCTCCAGCTTGCGCACAGCGCGGTGCAGCGCCGCCTCCCTGTCCGCATCGCCGGAGTTGACGCGGGTGACGGCCTCGATCGAGGCGCCGAGGAACGCCTGCTTGGCCCCCTCGGCCATCTGGATGTTGTCGCGGCCCAGCACCTCGGCCATGCCCTTGACGGTCGCGTCGATCTGCGCCGGCCACTCCGGCGAGCCGCCGGCCCTGGCCACGTCGTCCTCGTCGGACGCCTCAAGGCACTCCTCCACGACCTCCAGTACGGCGGCGTCGATGTAGGGGCGGAACTCCTCCACCATGCGGCGCAGCTCCTCGGCCTGAGACTGTGCGAGCAGCGCGGCCTCGGTCACGGTGCGGGGCGACTCCCCCCATCCCTCGGCCATGACCCTGGCGAGGTGGTCGAGCATCCGCGCCTCGATCTCGCGGTAGACGGCGGCGACGCGCTCGCCGGCCTCCTCTATCTGATCGGGGGACAGCACTAGTATCCCGGATCGAACGTCGCCTCGGGCAGGAGCGCGCGGGCCTCATCCTCGCTCTTGCCGTAGAACTCGACGAGGTACATCCACTTCGGCACCACTCCGGCCGCGATCTCGGCCATCATGGTCTCCTTCTCGCTCTGGGTGTCGGTGATCACGGAGTCGTCGAACATGACGGACACGGCACCGAAGTCCTCCTCGATCTCGGCCCCGAGGTGGATGCGGTGGTTATCCAGCAGCGCGCCCACCACGTCCTGGATTCCGCCGCGCAGGGCGTTCTCGTGCTTGCGCACCGTGCGCATCAGCTGGGAGCTGTCGGCCATGACCTCCTTGGCGGTCTTCATGCCGCCGGGCTTGTCGAGCGTGAAGTAGTTCTGGCCGAACCCGCAGGCGTCCCCCATCTCGGCGAGGGACGCGTTCAACGCGGCCAGCAGCGGCTCGGTGCGGATGTTCGGGGAGAAGGTCTCGATGTAGTTCTTGGCCTCCTTCCCCTCCACCTTGCGGTAGAACATGTCCTCGGCCACCCCGGTCGGCACGACGCGTCCGCCGTCCTCCCCGGTGGAGATCAGCTCGTCGTCGACGAACAGGCGCACGCCCGTCAGGGTGATCTCCTGGATGAAGGCGTCCCATGCTATGTCCACGGCCTTGATCTCGTCCTCGGCGTCCGCGAAGATCGATGCTCCGAAGGGGGAGAGGTCGTCGTGCACGTTCTCGTTCCCCGTCGTGAAGATGCCGAACGGCTTGAAGCGGCTGCGCGTGTCGAAGTCTGCGATGATTCCGCACGACTCGGGGTCGAGCGGCTTCCCGTCGCGCAGCAGCCAGGTGCGCACGTGGTAGGTGCCGGTCTCGACGTCCATCGTCATGAGCTGCACCTGCTCCGCGTCCTTGCCGGCGTCGGTCACCCGCGTGACGAAGGCGCACTCGTAGACGCCTTGGGAGTCGAAGGTCAGCGGGAGCACCATGCGGGCGTCGTAGCGGGGCATGAGGATACGGCGCACCTCGTCGTCGCGCACGTCGAAGGACAGCGCCCACGCGGCTGTGCCCAGCGCGGCGCAGCTCTCGACGACGCGCTGGCCCGTGGGCCAGAAGTTCGATCGCGCCAGGAGGCCGCCGAGCCACTCGTTCGCCAGGGGCTTCTCGACGGACACCTCGGTGTCGTCGGTGAGGATGAGGGAGGCGAGCTCGCGGCATACCCTGCGGGCGGGTTTGAGGGAGTTGCGGCGCCGCTTCCTGCGCGCGCCGCTCGCGTTGACGTAGGGCACCTCGAAGAACGGGTCGGTGCCCGTGTACAGAGCCCTCCACTCCGCTATCTTCCCGTCCATCGTGCGCCTCGGCTCGTACCCCTGCTCGCGGATGAGCCTGACGGCATCGGATGAGATCGTGAACTCGTTCTCGGCCACGCGGCCCCCTTTCGCTCTCTTGCGCGGCTATTCTGCCCCCTCTGTCGCCGGTCGCATGGCCCTGCGGGAGCGGGCCTCGCGCATCATGGCGTAGCGCACGGAGTCGATGCCGTGGTCGTTGCCGTCGGGGATGGAGTTGAGCCACTCTCCGTCCGCGTTCCTCTCGTACTGCATCTCGCGCACCTCCTTGGCCAGGCGGGGGCAGCGGGCCGGGTCGATGACCCACTCCACCGACTGCAGGAAGCGATAGGAGCGGTCGCGCATGCCGCCCTTCTGCGCGGCGCGGGCGTTCACCCCGGCGTCCCTCTGCGCCGAGATGGTGCCCGGCTCGGCGTCGTCCGAGCGCACGGGCAGGCTGTGGAAGGCCGCGTCCTCGCCCTCCCAGTCGGCCCATGTGAGCGCGAGGCGTATCCGCTCCGCCTGCTCCCACGGCTGCAGCTTGTTGCCCGAGTCCTCGTACCAGGTGACCAGGCGGCGCCTTGCGGGCTGCCACTCGGATATGGTGAAGTGCCACGGGTCCGGGTACCATCCGAAGTCCTGGCCGCAGCGCAGGTTGTCGAACGCCGCAGTCTCATCGTCGGTCACCTCGCGGAACACGGCGTTGTCGAACACGTCGCCTCCCACTCCCACCGGGATGCCCAGGTACTCGTGCTCGTAGGCCCTGGGGTCGGTCTCCCTCAGGGCCTCGGCATCTGCTATGAACTGCTCGCCCAGCCACTCCCTGGGGGCGTCCAGGTAGGTGGAGCGGAACACCCTCTCGCCGCGCGCCTCCATATCGGCGCAGTGCTCGTTGATCCAGCAGGTCTTCGAGCGGGGCGGGTTGAAGGAGTAGAGGCGAACGAACTCCGAGCCGCCGCGCGTGAGCGACTGGTTCACCATGCGGATCTCCGCCATGCCCCGGAACATGTCGGCCTCCTCGAACCAGCCGATGCCGATGTGCCCGAAGGGGACCTTGACGGATTTGATCTTCTTGGGGTTGTCGCAGCCCCGGAACAAAATGAGCTGGCCCGTGGACTTCTTGCGGATGCGCAGGGTCGAGTCGGGCATGTCGTAGTCGTCCTGCAGCCCCATCATGTTGATGGCCCACACAACCTGGGCGTAGGCCGAGTCGCGCAGCGAGTTCTTGTAGCGCATGAGCACCAGCCCGTGCTGGTCGGGATGGCGCTCCACCCAGTAGACCAGCTCAAGGGCCGCGAATGACGACTTCATGGAGCCTCGGCCGCCGCCCAGCCACACGTCGGTGATGCCGCCCGCGGAGATGAGCCTGTGGGGTTCCAGGAACGACGGGGCGATCAGGAGGCCGAAGTCGGCCACGAATGCGGGCCGCGCCTCGGGCTCGTCCTCGGGGAGCCATTTCAGAAGGGCCTCGTTGCTCCTGATGGCCGCGCTGGACGCTGCCCCGTAGCTCGCCGGGTCGGCGTCGTGGGCGCGCTCGTAGGCGTCCTCCGCGAGGTCGGCCAGCCGCTCTATCACCTGCGCCCTGGTGATGCGCGCCTCCTTGGCGGCGGACTCCCGGAGTTGGGACAGCCTACCCAAAACCTCACTATCGTGCTCCAGCTCGCTGGCGCGACTGTCTACCGTGCCCTCATGCCACTTCCTGGACGCCGGGTACGCCTCGCGGTACGCCTGGCGCTGCGTGAGACCGCGGCACCTGGCGAGACAGTAGGCCTCCTGCTTGGGCGTCAGCACCGGTTCTCCCGATGCGGCGTGACGCGCTTGCACCACGGGCACCACATGGTCTTGATATGGTTCCTCTCGCGCTTACGGTTGTTCTGCCGGCGGATGGGGAAAGAGCCCCCGCACCGGAGGCAGTAGAGCATGCTCCTGGGCATCGGGCCTCCTCTCTCTGGGCTGTATGGTGCGAAAGGTGTCGCCGGAAAGGGGACGGACCGCCCGGATGGACGGCCCGCCAGATAGGAGGGGGAGGGGGGAAGGAATGACTAGGAAGCCCCTCGCCGCCCCGTATCGTCCCCCAGGTGTCGCCCGTAGCTCGTCATTCGCATTTCTCCATTACGAGATCGGAGTTGAGCCACCTCTCGGCCTTCTCGCGCTCACCACCGCAGAACCACCAGGCCCAGCAGGTGCCGCAGTCGTGCAGCTCGCCCGTGCGCTCATAGTGCCGTTCGCACGAGGCCTGCACCTCAATGACATGCGTTATGGTCTTTATCGCGGCTTTCGGGCAACCGAACATCGAGTCGAGGTTAGTCATTCGACCTCCATTTCTTCGAGCTTCCCGCTCATGGCGAGGATGCACCCCGCCGCGCACATCCGCACCATGACGTGCGGTATATCATCGAATGGGATGCCCTTCCCCCGCTGGCCCGCGTCCATCTGGCGGGTGAGCGCCCCCAACTCCTCGGCGCACTCGTAGATCGTCATGCGCACATCCTCGGTGAACTTTGGGCGCTCCGCCATGCCGAGGAAAGCTATCTGCTGGCGCAGCGAGTCGCGCGCCGCCCTGTCGGCCACGTGGTCGGCGCGATCCCACCGCGTCATCGCACGTACCTCTCGGGGTGCCGCCAGTACCTTCTGCCGCAGATCGGCGAGCAGAACACCGTTCGCTTGTCGGTCGGGTCGTTGACCTGCACGATCGCACCGCAGGCGCGGCACCTGAACTCTCGCGGGAAGTCGTACCGCTTGACGTTGGCCTCCCTCACGTAGGTGATGCGGTGGCCCTTCAGCAAGTGGCCGTACTTCGCGGCGCGTGAAACCGCCGTCCTGTCCGACCCGATGGCAGCGGCGGCGAGCGCCATGCTGTCGTATGGCTTGCCGTCTACTCTCACAGGTCTCATCTGCACCTCCTAACCTCGCCCAGGCTCACCAAGCACACGACCCCCAGGGGCACCAGCACCGCCGCAAGGGCGGCGCGGGCTAGCACGGGGACTCCCTCCCCAAGATGGCGTCAACGGTGCACCCTAGGGCGTCGGCCAGGGCTACGAGGTTTCCCGCTATCACGGGCGACACGCCCCACCGCTCCCAGTCCTGTATCGTTCTGCGCGGAACGCCGGAGGTTTCCGACAGCTGCTCCTGCGTCATCCCCGCGCGTCTCCTCTCTTCCTTGAGCAATTTGATCTCCTTTCGTTAAAAGCACGTGTGTACGTGCTAAAATCCAATATGTTCAAAACGCTCCCGCAGTTTAGGAGGTGGTCTCTATGGCCAACGTTTTGAGCACTCGGCTCCCGTGAGCCGCCCGAGCCGGGGCGGGAGGCCCCCGCGACATGCGTCACAGTCGGGCGAACAAAGCCCGTCGCAGTAACGGCGGGGCGATCCGGAAGCGCCAAGAGGTTATCGCTTATTCGAGCGATGGCCCCGTCTAGCAAACGGGGACGGGCGGACAAGCCCCGCACAGGGCTCGGCCGCAAATCGAGCACTACCGCGCCGGGCACTCAACGGCGCAGCTGAAACGGGCGCTTCCGGGCTTAATCGTGCGGAACGGGACAAACGGCCCTTGGGCGGTTCGGATGCGGTTACTGACGTACTCCGGCCGCCCTCGACTCTCTACCCCACCACCTTCGCGCCGCAGTTCGGGCAAAAGCAGTACATCATCGGTGCTCATCCTTCCTCTTTCCAAGGTGGCAGTACCCGTCGCGCGGCATGCGCTTGTGCAGCTTCCCGCACTTCGGCATGCCGCCCTCTGGCATCTCGTCAGCCCATACGCAGTCCCCGCAGCGCACCAGGTCGCCGACGCGAACCCACGTGGTCTGCCCACGATTGACCTCGGTAACGCGCATGATGCGCTCGTCGCCTCGCCTGTAGTCGCTCATTGCGCCTCCTCCAACCACTCATCAACGGTCTTGCACGGGATGCCGCACGCCTCGGCGACGGCCCTCTCCAAGCGAGCGCCCTCCGACTGCTCCCAGCCGGGGAGGAGGGCCACACCGTCGTAACGGTTGACGCGCTTATCATGGACGTAGGAGTACTTGTTCGACGTCAGCTGATGCACGAGGATGACCATGGCCTCTTCGTGCGGCGCTCCGGCATATACGTACTCGTGCGGAATGTCTACCATGTAGTAGCGCCGCAGCTTTCGTCGCGCATCCTCGAACGCCTGGATGTTGTCGTTCTCAATGCCCGTCACGGGGCCGGAGATGTAGAGCCTAGTCATGGTCGGCCTCCTTGAGTATCGCAAGCGCCCGCTCCAACATCGGAGCGTCGAAGTACCCGAAATGGCACTCGGCGACTGGGATTCCCAGCCTGCCAGCGAGCCGCGCGTACCTCTCGCGTCGCTCGGCGTTCGTATCCCACGTGCGGTCGAACAGCTCGTGGCACTCCATCTTCAGCCTGCGCATCCGCTTGTCGGCGAGGATTCCCAGGGCCTCCCTCGGGCGCGGCCCGTGGGTGCCGACGTAGGCCCCGCAGCTCTCGCAGAGATAGCACCAGCCGCTCCCGTACCTACTGCCGTAGACGCGGGCGTTGGAGACGTAGGACACCTTGCCCCCGCAGATGTTGCAGACAGTCGGATGCTTCGGCGGCGTCATTGCTCTCCCCCTCTCAGGTCGCGCCCGCACTTGGGGCAGACGTCGATGTCCACGTGGCGGAAGCTCCACGAATCGCAGAAGCCGCAGCCGTGCTCTATGCGGAGTCTGCTGTAGTACGGCTCTACGGTCACCTTGAAATTGGCATCGGATGATAGGGGCTTTCCCTCGACGCCCTCGCAGTACTCGCACATGGCTACTCGCCTCCCTCGATCTTGCGCACGTGGCCCTCGATGAACTCGATCACGCGGGCCTTCGACCATCCGCCGCCCAACACCTCTGCTTCTTCGATCATGCCGCGCAGAATCTCGTCCAGGAGTTCATCGACGATGACGGCGCTGCTCTCCTCGATCTGCATGATCTTGAGGTCGCGGGCCGACACCTTAGCCCTCTCCTGGTGTAGCTCCTCCTTGAGGAGGTCGTTGGCGTCCGACAGGCGCTTAGCCTCGGACTCTAGTCGCCGCCTCTCCGACTCGCTCTGGCGGGAGAACGTCTCGGCTGCGTTAAGCTTGTACACCTGCTCCTTGAGCCGAGCGATGGTCGCGTCCCTTTCCGCTAGCTCCTCCGCGAGCGACAGCTTCTCCCGGTAGGTCTCGTAGACCATCCGCTCAAGCTCGTCGGCTGAGACGGTCGGCCTCTCAACGATCTCCGGCTCGCTCGCGACGGCAAGGGCCTCGACGGCCTTGCGCTTGAAAAGCCCCATGGCTACTCGCCTCCCGTCCGCTTGTCCAGCTCCCTCTGCCGCCGCAGCAGGTCGTGCACCATGGCCACGGCCACCTCTTCGTCGTCCTTCAGGCCCACGTCGTGGCCTATGTGCGCGTTGTAGTACTCGCGGGGCGACAGCGTGGCGTCATCGTCGATGCGCTCCTGGGTTTCGGGAGGGGTGTGGGTGAGCCACGACGCGTGACACCATGCTCCGCACGTACAAACCCGGACGTATTCCCTCCCATCAACTTCAATGTGGGCATCTTCCACCGTCAGCATTTCTTGCCGCTCGATGCCGCATAGGCTGTACTTATTGCCATCTTCAAAGCCACATGAGCCAGCGCACCGCGAATGCGCTTCATCGAGCCACACCGTCTCGCCCTCAACGATGGGCTTCCCATCGGCCCCCAGCGCCTCGGGGGCGGGGCGCTCCACGCGCTCGCCTGCCGCGTAGTCGATTGATCGGTTCGGCGTGGTTACGAAGAACTCGCCGTCGTCGTAGACGCAGTATCCCTGGATGTCCTCGTACTCGCGGACGCCAACAACCTCACCGTCCTCGAAGCGCGGGCGCGGGAGGGCGCAGCGGTCGAGCCATGCGCCGAAGTCCTCCCCCTCGCGGAAGTCTGGCCAGCCGTTGGCCTTGGCCCACACTTGAGCGCCCTGTAGCAGGGACTCATTGCGGGCCTGGGCCAGCTCGGCGTCGATCTTGTCGGCGATGTGATCCCACACCTGTTCGCAGAAGCAAACTTCGCCACTATCACAGCCGAAGCCCATCTTTCGGCACGCTCGGCACGTAATATCGGCGTAATTCGCAGCCCACCGCAGCAGCTCCGATGCGGTCATGTCCTTGGGGTCTTTATCGGTCATCCTCGGCCCCCTTCCGCGCCTCCACCGACTCAACGGCCTTGATGGTCATGTCGATGACCGTCTGCACGTCTGCGAGATCGACGGTCTTCGGCACGTCGGCCATGAAGGGCACGGATCTGATGTGGTCGGCCGCCTCGGAGGCGTCGCACTCGTTGACGGCGCAGGTCGCCCTCACGGCGTCGTTGCGCGTCTCGTAAGCCATGATCGGTTTCTCGTGGTATCCGTCGCTCATGACGATGTAGATCTGCTTCATCTGTCTGTTCCTTCCTCCCGCTTGGTGTCCCATGCGGGGTCGTCGTCCATCTCCGGCGGCTCCCCGTCGAAGTCTCCGCAATCTTCCGATGCGTCTGGTCGGGTGAACTCGTCGGCATAGGTGCACCATCCCCAGCCGCACCCGCATGGGCACTCTGCCCAGTTGATGCAGCGGTCGCACCATCGGCGCGGGACGGGCTCATCAGACGGCTCCAGGGGCAGGTCGGGCACGTCAGTCATCGCAGCCGCCTCCATCCGTCCATTCCCAGGGCCGTCAGGTAGTCGCACCCCTCGTCCAGGAGCAGGTACTCCCAGTGGCCGCCCTCGTAGGGGGCGGGGAAGTGCGCGAGCGACGTGTCCAGGCCGCGCACCTCGGACCAGCGGAAGTGCAGCCGGCCCTCGTGGGCCAGGCCGTGGCAGTAGGGCGTCCCGTCGGCGTCAAGCCGGTTGTTGCCGAAGCCGCACAGCGTGATGGTCGGCTTGCGCACCTCCCGGCCGTTGGCGTCGAACAGCTTCCCGGCTCCTCGCCGCACGGGGTGGTGCTGCTCCAGGGGCGATGTGCGGCCGCAGATCGGGCAGTAGGGGAGCTTCACGCTCGGGCGTCCCATCAGCGGCCACCACATCTGCGGCAGCGTGGTCTTGCCGATCATGGCAGCCTCCTGTCCGGGCCGCCCATCTCGACGGCCTCCGTCGTCTCGCTGAGGCGGGAGGCTATGGCCAGCCCCGCCCCTCCCTCGCTGATCATGCGGGGAAGCTCCCCGCGCCTGAAGTTGCTCGTCACCAGCGTGGGCCGGGGATGCAGGAGCGTCGATCGGTTGTACCGATCGTTCACCAGGTCGAACAGGCGCTCGGCGGCCCTGGGGGTGCCCGCTCCCTCCTTGCCCAGGTCGTCGATCACCAGCAGGTCGCACCCCGCCAGGTCGTCGGCCAGCGACCTGGCGTCCTTGCCGAACTCCCGCAGCGATTCCAAGAGCGACGTGGACACCGCGAAGCGCACGGACATCCCTCGATCCAGGCAGATGCGGGCGGCGGCGCAGGCCAGCGTGGTCTTGCCGGTGCCGTTCGGGCCGAAGAGGTAGAACCCCTGGCCGCCGGCGATCCGCTCGGCCAGCCTTGCGGCCCACGGGTGCTCGGCGCACCGGTACCGCTCGGGGATGCCGGACGCGTCGAGCTTCGCGAGCCTGGCGGCCTCGGCGGCGCCCCTTGCGGCGCGCTCCTGCTCGGCCTCCCACGCCTCGCGCTCGGCCCGCGCGCCCTCGCAGGGGCACGGCGCCCAGCCGGCGAAGATGCGCTCCTCGCGGCACTTGACGGCGATGGGGGCGGTGATGGGCGCCCGCTCGGCCCCGCAGTGGGGGCACTCGATCGGCCCCGGCACGAAGGGGGCCTCCCTAGTCGTAAGCCGCATATCGGTCGGCCTCCTTCCTCTCTGCCATGGACTGGGCCATGTACTGCTCGAAGTGGTCAGGGCTGAACAGCGTGTTTGGCGTGAGGATGCCCTTCCAGCGGGTGCCGGCCACGTCGTCGCGCTTGAAGGCGACCATGGCCCGCACCTGATCGACGCTGAACCGGCCCTCGGCCGCCGCCAGCGTGCGCCCGCACTCGGAGGGCATCCGGGTGAAGGGAGTGCCCAGCTCGTCGTTGAGGGCGGCGAGGCACAGTAGGGGGAAATCGCCAACCGGCTCCGTGGGGGGACAGTAGGGGGGATACTCTGTATCTTCCTTTACTTCTTCCTTTGTTAGCGTTGGGATGTCTTCCGGCTGCGCTTCGGCTATCTCTCGGTTGGTACTCGGTTGCGATTCGGTTAGCGTTCGGCTGGCGCTTTTCCTCGCCCTCGGGCGTGGCTTGCTGCCGCGCTGCGACTGGTTGCGGGACTCTTCGAGCGAGTAGCGGATGCCGGCGAAGCCGACCTCCGCCGCCTCGGTCTTGAACTCGGGCTCCACTCCCTTGTAGTAGAACTCGATGATCGCCGCGTAGAACTCCTGCCGCGCGCGCTTCGAGCGCATCTTGTCGCCCGTCTTGAAGTATCCGTCCAGAAAGTTCATGCGCGCCTCCTAGAACGGTATGTCGTCGTCGGACAGGGGCAGCTGCTCCTCCACGACCTCGTACTCCGGCTCGGGCTGCCCCAGGCCGTCCACGATGGTCACGGCGGCGGCGATGTCGGCCTCGTCGTAGGCGGTCGGGTCCTTGTCGATCATCTCGCGCACCCGGGCCATGGAGTCCGCCACGGGGACGCCCCGCTCGTCCCTGGCGCGGATGAGCGCCAGCTTGTAGACGTCGATGGGCGCCGATGGAGCGGCCTCGGCGGGAGCCTGCACCGTCTCTGCTGCCGGCGATTGCCGCACCGTATCCACGCTCTCGACGACCAGGGGCTCGTACGACTGCGGCGCTGCCTGGTCCATCTCCTCGGCCCCGTACATGTCGCGCATCTCCTCCGGGTACATCCCCCGCCAGCCCTGGCACTTCGCCACCTTCTCGATCATCATGGCCGGCCTGCTCTTCCAGTTGCCCCAGCCGGTGGTGTAGTCGGCGAGGGAGACGCGGACGACGAACGGATGCGATCGCTTCTTCGAGTAGACGCGGGCCCATCCACCCAAAAGGGTCTGCCCCAAGTTGGGGAAGAAGGCGGCGCCGGGCACCTCGGTGATACGGCCCTGGCGGTCCGCCACGATGATCCCGCTCTCTATGCCGTCGTAGTCGTTGTGCGAACAGGCGATCTTGTTGAAGACGTGGTAGCTCGTGATGATTGATGCCTGGAATTTCCCCGTCTTCTTGTCCCGGAAGCCGACCAGGTACGCGTCCTTCGCGCCGATGGGGTCGAGCTTGTGCGCCTGGCAGAACGCGAGGAAGAGGGACACGTCGCGCGGGGATGCCTCCGGGCACACCAGGTCGCGCACCTCCTTCTCGCCGAACTCGACCATCTGGCCGTCGTCGGCCTCGAACTTCACGATCTCGCTAGCCACGGCGCACCTCCCCCTCGAACCTGATGGCGGCGCCGGTGACGCCGAGGCCCTTGAGGGCGGCGGCCACCTGCTGGGCGAGCGCGCGAGTGCCCTCGAACTCGGTGGACAGCGACCAGCGGCAGACGGGCTCCGCTGCGGGCTCCGGGGCGGAGCGCGGCGCCGGCGCGGTCACGGGGCGCGCGGCTGGTTTCTGCTCCGGTCGGGGCTCCGGTTCGGGAGCCTGGGCCGACACGGCCGCCTGGGCCGCGCGGAACTCCTCCATGCGGCGGCGCCCCTCCTCCAGCTCGCTGTTGCGCTTTATGGCCTCCACGAAGGACAGGGTCTCGCAGAAGCGCGCCACGGCCTCGTCCTTGAACGGCAGGTCGAGCTTCATGATCTGGTTGTAGGCGTCCAGCACCTCGGCGGCCTTGTCGGCGAGCTTGCCGCAGGCCCACTCCTCGGACTTCTTGGGCGCCAGCCACTCGCTCTCGATGAATGACTCCAGCGGGATGAGCCCGGCGACGGGGCCGGCCACGGCCTCGTACTCCTTCTGCAGGGCGGCTCGCCGGCCGTCCTTGAACGCCTTCTCGCCGGCCTTGAACTGCGCGTCGATGTCGTCGCGGGCGGTGTCGATGATGCCGATGATGCCCTTGACGCGGCCCTCGAACGCGGCCATGGGGGCCATGTAGGCGTCCTTGATGCGCTTGAGGTCGGCCTTGATGGGGTCCTTCATCTTATTGAGGTCGGAGCGGGCCTTGCGGGCCTCCTTGCGGCGCTCGTCGTCGTCGTACTCGATGACCGCGCCACGGTACGGCGCCACCTGGGACTCCACCCATGCCTCCACCGCCGCCAGGTTGTCGTCGATGACGGCCGGCGTGTAGGTCACGGACAGCTCGCTCGTCGGCTCCTCGATCACCTCGGCGGTCACCTCCACGGCCTCGCTACTCATCCTTGTCCTCCTTCCCGATGGCGTCCATGCACGTCTGGTACAGCCGCTGCTCGGCCTCGGGCGGCTCGTAGCCGCACAGCTCCAGGGCGTTTGTCAGCCTCACGAACAGGCGGCAGGCCTCGGGGTCTGGCGAGCGCAGGCCCTCGGGCCACGGTGATATTTCCGTGAGGGCGCAGTAGGCGGCGATCGTCACCTCCGGGCCGATGGGGATGTCGGCCTCGTACGCCTCGGCGAAGTCGATCACGTCGTCGGCGTAGACGGGCAGCTCGCTCCCGTTCGGCAGCAGCCCCACGAGGTGCCCCGGCTCGATTTCGGCGAGGTTTCCCGCCAGCCACTCCCCGCGGCTCTTGCATGTCTCATTCCACTGCCGTCGGGCCGTGTCCCGCTCGGCCTTGGCGGCCTCTTCGGCGGGGTCTGCCTCGGGCTTCGGGGCGTATATCCAGGCCCACGAGTCCCACTGCATGTAGGCGACGCTTCCATCGGGCCACTCGCGGTTCTTCACGTCTTCGGCCGTTTCGACGCTTGACACGTAGCGCAGCCCCGACTTGTCCTCGTCGCCCTTTTCCACGGGGATCCCGGCCCATGCCAGGGCCTCAAGGATGGCGGCCTTCCGCTCCTCGGCGTCGCGCTTGGCGCGTACCTGGGAAAGCGCCAAGCGCCACGTGGAGGCGCTGGCCGCCGTCAGGGCCTCTACTGTCTCGGCGTCGCCGGCCTCCTCGGCCTCGCCCACGGCCTCGTACCACTCCAGGGGCATCTGGTCCACGGCCTCCCCGGCGTGCGGGGCTCCCCTGCGGATGCGGCACACGCGGGACTTGTCGAGGCCGGTGACCTCGCTCACGTACTGGTCGTCGCCGAAGAGGAGGAGCTGGCGGGTGAACTCGGCCAGCTCGCCGTCCTCGTAGGTCTTCTTTACGTTGGTGCGCACCGCCGTCTCAAGCAGCTTCTTCTCGATGGCCTCCTCCACGGTGTCGTCCAGCACCACGGCGCGGAAGAACTTGACTCCGAGGTGGCGCATGGCCTCAACGCGGGAATTGCCGGCCGCGATGTAGTAGATGCCGTCGTCCTGCACCAGGACGGGCATCTCGTCGGGCTGGAGGGTGGCCTTGTCGAAGGACTCGGCCAGGCGGGCCACGTAGTCGCGGTTGGCCTTGGCCGAGTAGTCGCGCCTGGCGAAGTCGTTGCCGTGCTCGTCCTTGAGCGGGAACACGTCCTCGATGGGCACTTTCTCGTTGATGTACATATTTCTCCTATCTGATCTGGTAAAACACCAAACTACGAATTCATTTCAACTTTTTCTCGATGCGCTCCTTGCGCTTCTGGGCGGCCTTGACCTGGCGCCTGAGGTTTCGGGCGAGCCAGTCCTCCACGGCGATCTCGCGGGCCTCCTCGGCGCGCGCCCGCTCGTAGCGGCCCAGCCCCGCGAGGGACGGGGGAGGGGGCATCGGGTCCCAGCCGCTCTCCGTCTCGGCCTCGGTGGCGTCGTAGACGGCGCGCTCCCCGGGCGGGAGCTTGGCCAGGAGGTCGGATATGCGCCCCTGCACCTTGGCGAGCTGGCGGCGCCTCCGGCACGGCTCGCAGATGCCCTCGGAGCCCATGCGGCTGCGGCGCGCCCCGCACGAGGGGCAGGTGGCCAATCGCGACCGGAAGCACCGCAGCGTCACGTCCTCTCCTGACTTCCGCATGAGGTACACCTGGCTCTCGATGGCCCTCGCGCCCCGCTTGAGGGCGCGCGACAGCTCGCGCCTCGGAATCTTCCCCGCGTTGTCTCGGAGGAACTGCAGATCGGCCACCGTCCAGTCCCGCCTCTTGGCCCCTTTCCTCATGCCTCGTCGGTCACCTCCACGATGATCCTGGGATGCCTCCCGTCGTATGCGAACCTGTCTTCGAAGCCGGTCACGTACTGCGGCGTGTCGTTGCCGATCACGCCCGCCTGCACCAGGCCGTCCAAGACGAACTTCTTGGCGAACGCCACGTTGTCGATGTCGCGCCGGCGGTTGCCCTCCACCCACGTGAACCTCACGGTTACGGGGCGGGCGAAGCGCGGCATCCTGGCGGCCTTGGCGGCCCACGCGGCGAGCGAGGTGCACTCCTGCTTCATGGCGTTGCCCTTGAAGCGGTTGGCGTTCACCGCGCGCACGTAGTCGTTGAGCGACGGCATGCGCCCCTCGATCACCATGGACGCCCTCACGCCGCCCGCCCCCTCTGCCTGGCGGCCGCCCGCCAGTCCGGGGCTCGGAAGAAGGTGCTCGCGGCCACGTCGCGGTGCCACAGCTCCTCGAAGTCCAGCCCCTCGTCCAGATCGGGGGTTCGGCGGGGGAAGATCACGTCGGACAGCGCGGGCCGGAACATGAGCAGGTAGCGCGAGAGCACCGACCACAGGTTGTTGTCCATGCGGAACTCGCGGCACAGGCTCACCTCCATGCCCTGCTGGGACGCCAGCACGAACAGGTCCCCGCGCCGGATGCGCGGCCAGCCGGACGCCGCCGCGCGCTCGCACAGGTTCACGAGCCGCAGCCACTTGCGCGGGTAGTCGTCGGCGATCCAGGCGAGGGCGTGCTCCACGCGCCGCTCGGGGGTCATGGGGGCGCCGTCGTACAGGCCGCGCTCGATACCGTCAGCGTTCAACATGGGCCACCTCCCGGGCCTTCAGGCCGTTGTCGTAGCCGACCTGGTAGATGCCCGTGGCGGCCAGAAGGACGCTCGCGGCGATCAACGCTCCCATGGCCACGGCGAACGAGTCGCGCAGGACGGCGGGGATGTGGTACGCTTTGCGGGGCGCCCTGCGGGGGTGCACCTCCCGGCGCGGCTGACGTTGGTAGCGGCGCCGCGCCGGCATCTGGAACGGCCTCATGGCTGCTCCTCCTCGAACATCCCGCCCGAGGCCCACGCCTCCAGGTCGGATCGCAGGATCCACCAGCGGGACGACTGCCCCCGCTTGTGGCGCGCCTTGAGCGACCCTTCCGCGATGGCGGCGTAGATCGAGCCCAGGCCCACGCCGCACATCTCGGCGGCCTCCTTGGGGGAGATCGGCATCTCTACGCACGGCATGCCCCCTCCCTCCACTCGACGAGGCACACGCCGCGATCCGTGCGGACGTAGAAGCCGTTGTCGGCGAGCGCGTCGTGCACGCGGCTGCCCGCGCTGACGAGCACGAGGATCTGGTCGTCCTCCCCGACGCTGGCCACGGCCACGTCGCAGTGGACGCGGGGCTCGCCCTCGGGCGGCTCCTCGCGCTGGGCCTCGGCCATGACCTCCATGGCCTCGGCGATCTTCTCCGGTGTCATTCCTTCCTCCTATCTGGTGAAACTCGAAACTACGAATTCGTTTCGGAGATTTTTTTGAAACTGGCGCCCGCCCGGGGAATCGAACCCCGACGCCCGGCTTAGGAGGCCGGCGCTCTGTCCGTTGAGCTAGGCGGGCGCATGGGCTAGATGACTCCCTGGCTGTGGATGTCGGACATCATGGCCGGCAGGGAGTCGACGCTCACGCAGGCCGTGCGGTGGCAGCACGTGACGTACTCGCTCGCGCCCTCGCGGACGTACTCCATGGGCGTCTCGCGCAGCCAGTCGTAGCGCCCTGCCCCGCACTCGATCAGGGCCTCGTTGATGCGCTGTACGAACAGCGCCTTGTCCTCCTCTTCGATCTCTGGCATATCTGGTCACCTCCTCTCTTGATGAAGAATGCTGGCTCCTACGCCTTGCCCAGCAGCCGCACCTCGACACCTGGGTTCTGCGATGCGATGCGCATGGCCTCGTAGGCCAGAGACAGGCACCGGCGCGGAGAGATGGCAGGGAACGACCCCGCCAAGTGGTCGGCGAGGTTGCCGCACGTGATCGTCACCGTGACGTTCTCGAGCAGATGGGCGGCCTTGCGCATGGCTGCGTCCTCCTCGCGCGTTGTCTCGATCCCGTTGACAATCATTGCTCCTCCTTTCTTGTTGAAGAACGCCGTCAGGCGATGGTCTTGCGCTCGTCGGAAACTCCGATGAGCCAGTCGATGTCACAACCAAAGAGGCTGCGCATCTTTACCATTTTTTCTTGTGGAATGCTTCCACCAGATTCCCAGCGAACGACAGTGGACTGGTCAACATCAACCAGTTCAGCAAGCTCTACCTGCGTAAGCCCGAGATTTTTGCGCTCCACGCACACACGATTCATTGCTCACCTCCTTACAAGAATTCCTTGTGAGATGAGAATGCTAACAAGTATCAGTTGTAATTTCAAGGCTATATCTTGCAAAAGTTCAAGATTTTCTTGTATTGTTACAAGTAACAGTTAGGAGAGAAGGATGAAGTACAAAAACCGCTTGTTTGAGCTGCGCGGCAATCTTTCTCAGAAGGAGTTTGCCGAGCGCATAGGACTTAGCCAGCAAAACTATGCGAATTACGAAAATGGCAAGCAGGGCCTAAAGTCTGATTTGATAGCGAAAATTTGCGAGACTTTTGGCTGTTCTGCAGAGTGGCTTCTTGAGCTCGACAACGTTGCGACTGCTCCAATCCCGGGAGCGCGCCGAGCCGTTCCCGCTCCTACGGTGATGGTTCCCGTTCTCGGGCGGGTGCACGCCGGCCCTGCGGGCGACCCCGATGTGTTCGATGAGGAGACGAGGGAGGCGGAGATACTCGCCGCCTACTTCGAGCGAGACCCCGAGGTGCACGTGCTCGACTACGAGGGCGACTGCATGAATCGGGTCTTCGGCGAGGGCACCACCAGCCTCGTGGTCTCGCCCAACAGCCCCTTCGGCAACGGCGATATCGTGGTGGCCGTCATCGACGGCACCGAGTACGTGGTGCGCCGGTTGGAGCAGACGGCCAGGGAGCTGCGGCTGAAGCCGTGCAGCTGGAACCCCGAGCATGTCGATATAGTTGTCTCCCGCGACGACGGGCGCGAGGTGGAGTTCAAGGGCAAGGTGCTCGAATGCTTCAAGCGGTTCGAGTAATTTACTAGAGAGAAATGGGGTAGGAAATGACAGACGATCTTCAGCACACCCGAACCGAACTTATCTTGTGCATCTTCCTCGGGTGGCTCGGCGCACATCGCTTTTACGCAAGGAAGTACGGAACGGCTATCATCTACCTTCTCACCATGGGCGTGTTCTGCATCGGATGGATCAGGGACATCATCGTGCTGGCTAGAAGGTACTTCTCGCTCAAGAAAGGCGGGAGCACTGTCGAGGTGGTCGTATCCGAAGAGGCTATAGCTCAGGCCGTCGCTCGCGAGATGCTTGCGAACATGGGCGTAAGCGAGCCATCTGAAGAGTGGAAGGCGGCCTCCCGCGAGCGCCAGCACCTCGCCGATGAGGGCAGGGAGGAGAGGAAACGCCGGATGGCTGAGCTCGGCTTGGACGTGGCAATCTTCACCGACGACATGGTGAGGGAGGACGTGCTTTCGATCTTGGACAACTTCTCACCCGCGTGGGACGTGCTCAGGGTATCGGTCGATGACGCTGAGATTGTCGGCGACTTCCAGAACCTCACGAAGACCGGCAAGATGCCGAAGAACGTCTTCGATGGGCATTATTCGATAGATGGCGCGCCCACTGTTCCAAATGGCCCGCGCGATATGGTCATGGTTACCGTTCGGTACCTGAAGGACGCATCCGTGAACATGGCCGATGCTCACCTGTGGACCAACAACATTTGCATTGGGTACTCGGTGCGTCTGGTCGATGGCGAGTACCGGATCACTTCGATCACGAGGAACGATCTGAACACCGGCGTGCAGGATACCCTGTACCTCGACAACGCCCCCAAGGAACGCGAGACGGCAATGGCGATCCTGAACAAGGAGATCCGTAAGAGCGGAGGTTTCGCGAACGTTCCCGTTGCCGGAGTTGCCGATTGCACTTGGTAGTCCGCGAGGGAGATGGAATAGGAGGCTTTATGGCAGAGCGAGTAGATCCGTCCTGGCAGCTCTGGTACGACATATACGACCTGGTCAATGATGATGACGAGATTGCGCAGGAGGAAATTGACTGCATCATGGATCAGGCAGAAGGGTATCGCTTTCAGATGCGGTGCTGTGGATGCGAGTATATACTGCAGGAGCACAACGAATCAGGTTTGAGGAAGCTCATGGGCTGGATAGGGAGCTTCGTCACCACGTCGAACGCCAGCAGCGTGGACATCTCCACCGTCAGTATGTCTTCCGCCGAGGCATCGAGCAGGCTCTCCCTGAGCCAGACCATCGCAGCCGTATGGTCTCTTCCCGACGCGGCTATCTCCGACGAGCAAAGAGCTGAATTGTCGAAATTGCTATCGGAGCTTGAGAAGAGCGAGGGCAAGGGCAAGCAGAAGGTGCTGGAAGTCGCAAAGCGCATAGGCAACTTTCTGTTTGACAAGTGCATCGAGGCTGTTCCGTCCGTCATGCCTGCGGTGATCCAGGCCATTCAGCAGGCGTCGTGATGGGGCTCGGAGGGATTTGCGAATGAGAATGGTTCCAGTGGCATCATCGGACTTGGCCGCCGTGGGCTACGAGCACGGGACGCTCTACGTCGAGTTCCACTCGGGCGGCACGTACCGCTACACGGGGGTGCCGGAGTGCGTTCACCGCGAGTTGATGGCCGCGCCGTCGCACGGGAGGTACTTCCACCGGTTCATCAGGAACTCGTTCCCGTACCAGAAGGTGGGCTAGTCGGTGACGACGAGCACCACTGCCGGCCCCTCGGCGGGCACGGTCGCCTCGGCGTAGGGCGACAGCTCGACGGACTCCACGCCCTCGCGGCGCTTAAGCTCCTCGACCAGCTCGCAGGTGGGAACTTCGGAAAGGCTGCTCATGGTCTCCTCCTATCTACTGCAGCCATGGTAGGGGAGGAGTCGCCGGCAACGAAAAATGTTGCCAAGGGCGTTTGGCAACGAAATATGTAGACAAGTCGAGCCCCGCGTCAGTTTGGCGACGGAGGCGGGGCTCGCAGCGATAACCATCCGATGAACGGAAGGCAGGTGCATTGTACCATGGCGAAGTCGTCCTGGGGAACGAAGAGGCAGAGGGCCAAGGGGTCGTGGGAGCTGCGCTACCGCGTGGGCGGGAAGCAGAAGTCGGTCATGTTCAGGGGCACCGCCAGGGAGGCCGACAGGCAGCTCGCGGCCCTTCGGCTCAAGTACGAGGGCGGGGGAGGATCGCGCACCTCGCTGTCGTCGTTCTTCTGGGGCGTGTTCGTCCCCGAGTGTGAGCGGCGCCTGGAAGCCCCGCCGGAGTCCGGAAACAAGCCGCTGGCGCTCACCACGTACAAGGGCTACGTGAGGTACTTCAGGCACAGCATAGAGCCGACGTTCGGCGAGACGGCGCTGGAGGACATAAGGGCCAGGGACGTGCAGGAGTGGCTGTCGGGCATGACGTTCGGCACCGCCAGGCACGCCAAGGCCATCTTCAAGATCGTCATGAACCGCGCCGAGGACCTTGAGTACATCGACCACCACCCCCTGGGCAAGCGGTACATCATGCCCACCGCCAAGAGCGCGCGCCAGCGCAGCTCCGACATCTACGACCCCGACGAGCTGGAGGCCATCTTCCTGGAGTGCGAGGGCGAGCTGTGGGAGCCGTACTACATCCTGGCTGCGTTCGGTGGCGCGCAGAGGGCCGAGGCGATAGGCGTCCAGGCCCCCGAGATCGAGTGGCGCGAGAACGAGAGGGGCCTTTGGGCGGTGTGCCCCGTGAACAGGGGCGTGCACCTGCTGGACGGAGAGGTCGTGGTGCTCGACCGGGCCAAGAACGACTACCGCGCCGAGCCGCTCATCGTGCCGCCGCCGTACTCCGAGCGCCTGAGGGAGATAGCGGGCGCGGTCCTCGCGGAGGACGGGACGTGGCTCGTGGACGACGGCTTCGGCGGCCCCATCGACCCGGAGACGGTCACGAGGGCGTACAAGCGGTGGCTGTCCCTGTCGCCCCACCGCTACGTGCCCTTCGGCAACCTGAGAAACTCCTACAGCACCATGCTCCACCGCAAGGGATACGAGGACTCGCTGATCTCTAAGCTGATGCGCCACGCGAACCTCACGACCGACTACAGGCACTACAACAGGCTCGACGCTGACGCGAAGATCGGGCTCATGTCGCGCTGAGGGAAAAGGGGCCGATTTTGAGGGACGGCTTTCCCTCAACGTCCCTCAAGTGCTCGGAAAGGCGATGAAAAGCGAACTAAAGTACGCCAAAGCGGAGAAAGAAACACCAGGTCAGATGGCTGTGCTGAAAAACGGATGGAGGCCCGCCCCCACTCTTAATCCCAAGGTCGAAGGTTCGAGTCCTTCATGGTGCACCACCGAAATGCTAGGCCAGCGGCTTATCGTCGCTGGCTTTTTTGTTGCCTCGGCTGCCCCTATCCCACGACTTCCTGTATTCTCGGGAGGAAAGGCGCTTCTCAACGTTACGGCTTGACCTGAGTCCAAGATAGGTGCAGCATTTTAGGCCGAAGTGTGCCATACTGAGTGACAAAGGCCCCTTATCTCAAGCAAGGAATTTACCTCCCATGGAATCAAAGACAACCACTGAGTCGTCCGACCGCCGCTTCGCGCTGCTCATCGACGCGGACAACGTGTCGGCGCGCTACTTGAAGCCGATCTTGAACGAGCTGTCGAAGTACGGCACCGTCACTATCAAGCGCATCTACGGCGACTGGACGCTCACCCTGCACGCGAAATGGAAGGACGCGCTGCTGGAGAACTCCATCACGCCCATCCAGCAGTTCGGCTACACCCAGGGCAAGAACGCCACGGATTCCGCCATGATCATCGACGCCATGGACATCCTCTACACCGACAACGTCGATGGCTTCTGCCTCGTGTCCAGCGACTCGGACTTCACGCGCCTGGCCAGCCGTCTGCGCGAGAGCGGGCGCATGGTCATCGGCATGGGGGAGAAGAAGACCCCCACGCCCTTCCGCCGCGCCTGCGACGTGTTCACCACGCTCGAGCTGCTCGTGCAGAACAAGCGCAACGAGAAGGGCGGCGGCAGCAACGCGGTGCCGAAGGACTCCGTGGAGCAGGCCGTGGTGGACATCATCACCGACAACCAGAACAACGGCAAGGCCACCGGCTTGGGCGAGATCGGCAGCCGCCTGCAGAAGCGCTACCCCGATTTCGACGTGCGCAGCTACGGCACGAACCTGCTCTCGAAGCTGCTCGAGGAGTTCACGCGGGTGCGTATCACCAAAGACCACAGTTCGGTCACCGTGGAACTCGCCGAGGGCGAGGAGCGCCCCGAGAAGGCGGAGAAGCCCGAGCGTGCGGGGAAGCCCGAGAAGGCCGCGAAGGCCGCTAAGGCCGCTAAGGCAGAAGAGGCTGCCGACGTCGCCTCTGAGCTCGATGGAGAGGCGGCCGCGACTGAGGCGTCCTCGGCCGAGGCCGAGAAGCCCGAGATGGAGAAGCCCGAGAAGCCGAATCGCCGCTCGCGCAGCCATCGCGGCACGCGCCGGGTTGCGACGAAGGCCGTGGGGCGTTTGTCGGAGGGCCGCCAGGCTGCCGCGGCGTTGCCCGAGGGCGAAGCGGAGCAATCGGATGTCTCACCCGAGGTGGCGGTGGAGGTGCCGGCGTCCGAGGCCGTCGAAGTGGTCGTGGAGGCGGCGCCGGAGGTGTTGCCCGAGTCCGAGGAGGCTCAGAAGGACGTGCGGCCCGGCCGCCGCGCCCGCGCCGAGCGCAAGACCCGCCAGACGAAGAAAGCCGATGCCACCGAAGAGGCGAAGGCGCGCGAGACGAAGGAGCCGACGGAGGCCGAGAAGCCCGCGGAGACGGAAAAGCCGACGCGGCGCCGCCAGGCGGCCAAGTCGAAGGCGGAGGAGAACCCGGCCGCCAAGAAGACTGCCGCGAAGAAGGAGACCGCCAAGAAGACTGCCGCGAAGAAGAACACGGCCAAGAAGGAGGCCCCCCAGAAGGCGCCGGCTCGCAAGAAGAAGCCCGCGGGCGACACCCCGGCCGGCTACATCCGCGAGCTGGTGGCCGGCGCTGGCGCCGAGGGCATCATGCTCTCCACCATCACCGACGCCCTGCGTGCCAAGTTCAAGGACTTCAAGGTGCGCGACCTCGGCTATTCCCAGATGCGCCAGTACATGGCCTCGGTGGGAGATTACGAGCTGGAGAAGAGCGGCCGCAACTTCCGCGTGCGCCTTTCCCAATAGGCCGCCATGCTCTAAAATATCTTATTCGCCCATTGCCGACACCCAAAAGGAGATGCATTTGTGGAAGCGCTGACCCTCGGTCTGCTCCTGCTCGTCGCCGTCTTGGCGTCCTCGCTCATCGACCAGATTATCCCGCGCGTCTCGCTTCCGCTCATCCAGATCGTCATTGGGCTCCTCATTGCCGTTGTGGCCGGCGGCGAGGTGGAGGTGACGCTCGACCCGGAGCTGTTCCTCGTCATGTTCATCGCGCCTTTGCTCTACGACGAGGCGAAGCACGCCGACAAGCAGGCGCTCTGGCGCGAGCGCAAGCCCGTGCTCTCCCTGGCCATAGGCCTGGTGGTGGCCACGACGCTCGTCATCGGCTTCCTGCTGAACGCGTTCGTGCCCTCCATTCCGCTGGCGGCGGCCTTCGCCCTGGGCGCGGCCTTGGGCCCCACCGACGCCGTGGCGGTCTCGTCGCTTTCGAAGCAGGTGGACATCCCGAAGCGCCAGGCCTCCATGTTGAAGGGCGAGCTGCTCTTGAACGACGCCTCGGGTATCGTGTCCTTCCAATTCGCCATTGCCGCCGTGGTCACCGGGTCGTTCTCCCTGGTTGACGCCGGGGTCGACTTCCTCGTGGAATTCGTCGGCGGCCTGCTGCTCGGCATTCTGCTGGGGCTGCTCGGCAATTGGGTCGTCAAGCGCGCCCGCTCCATCGGCGTGGAGAACACGAACTTCCACGTGCTCTTCGAAGTGCTCATTCCCTTCCTCATCTACCTGGTGGCCAACGTGTGCCACGTCTCCGGCGTCGTCGCCGTGGTGGTGGCCGGGCTCATCAACGTCACGTCCCCCAAGGGGGTCATCGGCCCTTCGGTCTCGCGCATGAACATCGTCTCGGGCAGCGTGTGGCACGTGCTCACCTACGCCCTGAACGGCATCGTGTTCGTGCTTCTGGGAACCCAGCTTCCCCTGGCCATGCAGGATACGTGGGAGAACGTGCGCATCACGAACTCCACGCTCATCCTGCTCGTCTTCGGGCTCACCTTCGTGCTTCTGGCCACGCGATTTCTGTGGGTGCTCGCCATGGATCTCTACCATGTGCGCCGCGACGAGAAGCGCCGCTTCGGGAAAGGCGATCTGCGCAGCGCGCTCATCACGACGTTTTGCGGAGCCAAGGGCACCATCACGCTCTCCATCATGTTCTCCATTCCCACCTATGCCGTTTACGGGCCGCCCAACGTGCCCTTTCCCCAGCGCGAGCTGCTGATCTTCCTCGCCTGCGGCGTCATCGTGTGCACGCTGCTTCTGGCCACGTTCGTCGTGCCGCTTCTGGCGCCGGCCCGCGACAAGGGGGAGGAGGAGCTGCGCCGCATCGACCAGGACGCCGCCACCACTATGGACATCATGCGCGAGGTCATCGAGATGCTCGCGGCCCAGCAGACCCGGGAGAACCGCGCGGAGACCCGGGCGGTCATCCGCTCCTACAACGACCGCCTCGCGCGCATCAAGGCCAACAGCGGCATCGAGAGCGAAATGAACGTGGAGCTGCGCGTCCAGGCCCTGATGTGGGAGTACGAGCGCGCCATGGAGCTGATGGAGCGCGGCGTCGTCTCCGGCGTGGTGGCCTACCGCTACATGGGGCGCCTCGAACAGGCCATGCAGCTTCTGCAGCACGGCAAGGGGCACGGCACGTTGAAGCGTTGGAACGGCCGCTTCCGGGCGCTGTGGCACCGCGGCGTGCGCGCGGTGCTGCGCGAGCTGCCGGGCAACACGGAGCTGGCCGAGCAGACCGAGGAGATGCGCTGGCTGCAGACGGCCACGCGCACCTATGCCGTGGAGCATTTGGAAGCGGCCGTCGCCTCAAGCCAGGTGCCCACCGAGGACGCGGCGGCGGTGCTCGTGGAGTACCAGCGCTCGGTGGCGGCGCTGCACGACGCGCGGCCCACGGTGACCTCCGTCATCAAGGCCGGCGATCGCACCGAGGACATCAAGCGCAAGGCCTACACCTTCGAGCTGGAGCAGATCCAGAGCGCCTACGAGGACGACCGACTCTCACGCGCCCATGCCCAGCGCATGCGCGAGAGCGTCCAGCTCATGCAGATGGATCTGGAGGACTCCGTATAGAAAAACGGCGCCCCCTCCGCTAAGGGGGCGCCGTGGTCGCGCGGCATCGATAAGCTTTCCCGCGGCGGCTAGTACACCATGCCCATGGCCTCGCGCACCTCGTCCAAGGTGGTGTTGGCGATCTCGTTGGCACGGCGGTTGCCCTCGTGCAGAATCTCGCGCACCATCTCCGGCTGGCCTTCCAGCTCGCGGCGACGCTCGCGGATGGGGGCCAGGTACGCGTTCACCGACTCGGTCACGTAGCGCTTGAGGGCGCCGGCGCCGTCATTGCCGATTTCCGCCGCGATGTCCTGCTCGGTGCGGCCGGTGGTCAGCGCCGCCGTGGTCAGCAGGGCAGAGACGCCGGGACGATTCTCCTTATCGAAGGTGATCATGCGCTCGGAGTCGGTCTGCGACTTCTTGATGAGCTTGGCGGTCTCCTCTTCCGTGGCCGAAAGGGCGATGGCGTTGCCGTAGCTCTTCGACATCTTGCGCCCGTCGAGGCCGGGGATTTCCACGGCGTCGGTGAGAAGTCCGTGGGGCTCCGGGAACACATGCCCGTAGCGCTCGTTGAAGCGGCGGGCGATCTGGCGGGTCTGCTCGATGTGGGGAAGCTGGTCCTTGCCGACGGGCACGACGTTGCCCTTGCAGAAGAGGATGTCGCAGGCCTGGTGCACCGGGTAGCTGAGGAGCAGCCCCGTGAGCGCGTGGCCCGAGGCCTCCTGCTCGGCCTTCACCGTGGGGTTGCGCATGAGCTCGGATTCGGTGACGAGCGACAGGAAGGGGAGCATGAGCTGGTTTAGGGCGGGCACGGCGGAGTGGGTGAAGATGATGGTCTTCTCCGGATCGATGCCGCAGGCCAGATAATCGATGACCATGTTGTGCACGTTGTCGGCGATGTTGGCCGTGGTGTCGCGGTCGGTGATGACCTGGTAGTCGGCGATGATGATGCGGGTGGTGACACCGGCGTTCTGCAAAGCGACGCGCTCGCGGATGGTGCCGAAGTAGTGGCCCATGTGCAGACGCCCCGTGGGGCGGTCGCCCGTGAGCATGGTGTATTTCTCTGGGTGCACGGCCAGATCGGCCTTGATCTCGTCGCTGATCTTCTTGGAGGCGAGGAAGGTGTCGCTCGTCAAATCGCTTGCCATGGGGGCGGATCCTCTCTTTCTCGTGCGCCGTTTCGGGGTGGACGGCCTCGGCACTGAAAGCGCGGGAAGAGCCGCCAAACGGTGGAATTGTGAATATGTTGGGATAGTATACAAGATTCCCCCTTGCGCGCGTCGCGGAATCCGTGTAGTATATACAGCCGTCGCAAGTCACCAAGTGAGTTGCGAAAACCTTTCGGTCGCTTGGCTCAGCGGGAGAGCATCGCCTTCACACGGCGGGGGTCACAGGTTCAAATCCTGTAGCGACCACCATAAACAGCAGGCCCCTCCTCGGAGGGGCCTTTTCGTATTCAAAGAGCTTTTCGCCCGGGGAAGGAAGCCGTCGTGAAGCGGATTGCATTTGCTGTGGTGACCGTGGTGCTCGGGGCTTGCGCCGGGGCGTTTTGCTGGGCGTTCTTCTTTCTCATGAACGCGGGTCTCGATCTTTTGTGGGTGAAGGCACCGGCGTGGCTGGCGGCGATAGGGATGCCCGCTGTCGTATACCCGCTTGCCTTCTGCGTTGCCGGTGGCGTTGCTATCGGATTGTTTCAAAAGAACGTGGGGCCGTACCCCGATGATATGAACGCGGTGCTCGCCGAGGTGAAGAAAACCGGGCGCTACGATTACCGGCACTTGGGGGCCATGTTCTTCGGCGCGCTCCTGCCGCTTCTATTCGGCGGCAGTATCGGGCCCGAGGCTGGTCTCACCGGCGTGGTGGCGGGGCTTTGCAGCTGGGTGGGGGATCGACTCAAGTTCGTGGGCGCCGAGATGCGCGAGCTGGCGAACGCGGGCACGGCGGCCATTTTGTCGGCGATCTTCTCGGCCCCGCTGTTCGGTCTGGCGGCGCCGCTGTTCGGCTATGCGGATGATGCCGACGGGCGTCGGCGCCGGATCGACTCGTTCACCGCGACGGTGGTTTCCGCGCCCCAGGTTTCCAAACCGGTCAAAACGGCGGTGTACCTGCTCTCCGTGGCCGGGGCGCTGGGGGCGTTCATGCTGCTCAACGAGGTGGCTGGCGGCGGTTCGGGGCTGCCGCACTTCTCCGACATGGCCGTGGGGACATCCGAGCTCGCCTGGGCGCTTCCCGTCGTCGCGCTTGGCGCCTGCGCCGGCTGGCTATTCCATGGCTTCGGCTGGGCCGTGGGCAAGCTGTCCGCGCGGCTCGGCGATCGCGTCGTAGTGAAGGCGGTCGTTGCCGGTGCGATACTGGGAGTTCTTGGGATCTTTCTCCCCTTTACCCTGTTCGCCGGCGAGGCCCAGACCGAGATGCTGGCGCAGCAGTGGACGGCCCTCGGTGCCGGGGCGTTGCTCGCGACGGGGTTTCTCAAGGTGCTGGCCAGCCAGGTGTGCCTCGGACTCGGTTGGCGCGGCGGCCACTTCTTCCCGCTCATCTTCTCGGGGATCGCCATCGGCTATGCCGCCGCCGGGCTCTTTGGCATCGACCCGGTCTTCGCGCTTTCCGTCAGCACGGCGGCCCTCTTGGGCGCCGCTATGCGCCAGCCGCTGATGGTGGCCTTGTTGCTCATCCTGTGCTTTCCCGCGAAAGCCGTCGTCTTCGTCCTTGCTGCTGCGTGCTTGGGCGCCGCCGTTCCGGTTCCGAAGGCGTTCTCTCGAAAACTGCCTCATTAGATGCTAGGGATATCGCGATTCGTTAATTCTATCTCTCCTAGACGCTTATAACTCGAGATCTCGTGCAGAAAAGCAGCACTTCGTGAACTGAAGGAGGTCGTGCGCAGGAATCGCGGGGCTCTCTGCTATGGTACGGGGGTGTTTGGAATTACCTACTCGAGGAGGCGGCCGTGGGGCACGCGCAATATGATACTGATGGGTTCGATCAAGCCGCGGCGTCGAAGCCGAGGGAGCGCGTTGCGGTAAAAGGCTGCATCTTCAAGGACGGCCGCATGCTGTTCCTGTTCAAGCCCGATGCGGCGCGCCGTCTCAGCATCGCGCCCGATCTCGAGGAGGATCTTCCGGGGGGATGCGTGGAGGCGGGCGAGAGCTGGCAGGAGGCGCTGGTGCGCGAGGTGCGCGAGGAGACCGGTCTGGAAATCGAGGTCGGCGAGCCCTTCAATGCCTGGACGATGCGCGCCCCGGGGCGACGGATTCTCGGCGTCGACTTCGTTTGCCGCTGGCGCTCCGGCGACGTGCGCCTGAGCCACGAGCACGAGTCCTTCGCATGGCTCACCCTGGAAGAAGTGGAGGCGAAGGGCTGGGAGGCGGAGCCCGTTTACCGGAAGGCCTTCGAATTGGTTGAGGCATGAGGGGGTGCGGACGGTTCCCGATAAGCCCAACAGCCGTTTTCAGAAGTACCGGAAGGCATAGCGGGGCGCATCGTTTCTCGGATGCGTTACACTATGCAGTTGGCAAAAGCGGGGCGGCTTAGGCGTCGCTCCTTGATGGAATGCGGGGCGGCTTCGGGCCGTCCCGAGACGACAAACTTCGGGAAGCGCTTATGATCCTGCAAACTGAACATCTTTCGAAATCCTACGGCGGTCGCACGCTGTTCCACGACGTGACGTTCCGCTTGGAAGAGTACGACCGGCTGGCGCTTGTGGGCCCTAACGGCGCGGGCAAGACGACACTGCTCAACATCATCTCCGGCGAGGACGATCCGGACGAGGGCCGCGTGCTCTTCGCCAAGGGCGCGCGCGTGGGCTATCTGGAGCAGGAGGCCATCGAGATGGGCGACCTCCCCGTCTTCGAAGAGGTCATCTCGTCGCAAACCGAGGTGCTCGAAGCCGAGCAGCGCCTGCACAAGCTGGAAGCGGAGCTGGGCGCGAACCCCACCGAAGCGCAGCTGGCGGCCGTGGGCCGGGCGCGGGACGCCTACGAGATGCTCGGCGGCTACTCGTTGGAGTCGAAGGTGCGAAGCGTGCTGTTCGGCCTCGGCTTCACCGAGCGCGACATGACCCGCTCCACCACCGAGTTCTCCGGCGGTTGGCAGATGCGCATCGCGCTCGCGAAACTGCTCATCCGCAATCCCGAGGTGCTCTTGCTCGACGAGCCGACGAACCACCTGGACTTGGAATCGGTGAAGTGGCTCGAGGGCTTTCTGCGCGGGTATGCCGGCACGGTCATCGTCGTCTCCCACGACCGCGCCTTCATGGACAACATGGTCGACCGCGTGGCGGAAATCGACAACGGGGAAGTGAATCTGTACAAGGGCAACTACTCGAAGTACCTGGTGGCACGCGAGGAGCGCTTGGAGCGCATCAAGGCAGAGCGTGCGAAATCGTTGGAGGAGATCGCGCACCTGCAGGCCTTCGTCGACCGCTTCCGCTACAAGGCCACCAAGGCCAAGCAGGCCCAGGAGCGCGAGCGTCGCATCGAGAAGATCAAGGAGACGCTGCCGGTCATCCCCGAGGAGAAGAAGACGGTGCACTTCAACTTCGTGCAGCCGCCGCGCACGGGAGATGAGGTGGTGCGGGCGCGCGGCCTCGTGAAGCGCTACGGCGACCACACGGTGTACGACGGCATCGACTTCACGATGTACCGCGGCGACAAGGTGGCGCTCGTGGGCCCCAACGGCGCGGGCAAATCCACGCTCTTGAAGATGATCGCCGGGGTGGAAAAGCCCGATGCGGGCACCATCGACTACGGCGTGAACGTCGATCTCACCTACTACGCCCAGCACCAGCTGGAAGAGCTGCACGCGGGCAACACCGTCTTCGAGGAGCTGGATCATGCCGCGCCCGGCTGGTCCATCTCCCAGGTGCGCAGCCTGCTGGGCGCGTTTTTGTTCACGGGGGACGCCGTGGACAAGAAGGTGTCGGTGCTCTCCGGCGGCGAGAAGGGGCGGCTTGCCCTGGCGAAGATGCTCGTGGCCCCCAAGCCCCTGCTGTGTTTGGACGAGCCCACCAACCACTTGGACATCTCCAGTGCCGACGTGCTGGAGCAGGCCCTGCAGCACTTCGACGGCACCATCCTGTTCATCACCCACGACCGGCACCTCATCCGCGGGGTGGCCAACCGCATCGTGGAGGTGAAGGACGGCCAGATCACCAACTACGAGGGCGACTACGACTACTACCTGTACAAGTCGGGCCAGCTCGATGGCGACGTGGACGCCGACCGCTCGGTGGTGGACGAGGCGCTCGCCGATGCGGGCATCCACGGGAAGGGGAGCGGCGCGGCCCCCGAGAAGCGCCGCGCCGGTGCGGCGGCCCCCACGAAGATCACCGTGAACCGCCGCCGCGACCGCCAAGGCTCGAGCTCGACGGTTGCTCGGGATGGTTCCGTAGGGGCTGACCTCGGTCAGCCCTCCGCAGCTGTCAAGGGCTCCGGGGTCACGCCGGCGCCCAAGGGCGGTGATGTGCAGCTCACCGCGCCCAAGGGCAGCGCCCCCAAGACCAAGGAGCAGAAGCGCCGCGAGGCCGAAGCCCGCAACCGCGCCTACGCGGCCCTGAAGAACCACCGCAAGCGCATCGCCCAGCTGGACGAGCAGATGGAGCGAGATAACGCTCGCATGGAGGAGCTGCTGGCCATGATGGCCGACCCCGACTTCTACGTGAACGAGGACGCCTCCTCCGATGCCATCGCCGAGCACGCCAAACTGAAGCAGCGTCTGGCCGCCGCCGAGGAGGAGTGGTTCACCCTCACCGAGGAGCTGGAAGCCGAAATGGCCCGCCAACAGGAGCGGGCTTAGGGGATCCCTCCGGTTCGAGCTGCGCGGTACCGTTCAGTCGCTCAGACAGTCCTCGCTCGGCGGAAATGCCCACTGGGCATTTCCGTTCGCTGCGGAACTCGCTTGGTGAACGGCACCCCGCATCTCGAACCTGCTCTACCAACTATGAAAGGGTTGCAATGTTGAACATTGTTCTTGTGGAACCGGAGATTCCCCAGAATACGGGGAATATTGCGCGGACATGCGCGTGCGTGGGGGCGCGGCTGCATTTGGTGGAGCCGATGGGGTTTCGGCTGACGGAGAAGAACTTGAAGCGGGCCGGATGCGACTATTGGGACGATGTCGAGGTTGTGCGGTGGCCGTGCGTCGAGGCGTTCTTCGCGGCTCACGGCGATGATGAGCTGCACCTTTTCACGGGACAGGCGGCGTGCGGCTATCGCGATGCCGTCTACGGACCGGACGCGTTTCTGCTGTTCGGGCGCGAGAGCCGCGGGCTCGATCAGGCAATCATCGATGCCCGCGCCGACCGTTGCCGGCGCATCCCCATGCGCGAGGGCGCCCGTTCCCTCAACCTTTCCAATGCCGTCGCCATAGCTGCCTACGAGGCTCTGGCCCAGCAAGGCTTTCCGGGGTTGGTGTAGATGGAGACCTTCGAGCTGATCCTATATCTGCTGACGGCGGTCATCGCCTCCAGCATTCTGGACAAGTTCCTGCCGCCGCTGTCGCTGCCGCTTGTGCAGATCGCCCTCGGCGCCGCGCTCGCGCTGGCGGTGCCCACGCCGTTGGAATGGGGCATCGATCCGGAGTTGCTGCTCATCCTGTTCATCGCGCCTCTGCACTTCAACGAGTCGCGCCACGTGGACTCCGGAGCCCTGTGGAAAAACCGCTGGGGTATCGCGTCGCTTTCCGTGGGGCTCGTCTTCGCCATCGTTGCTGCCTGCGGGGCGACGTTGCACGCGCTTTTGCCCGCCGTGCCCCTGGCGGCTGCCTGCGCTCTCGGCGGCGCCATGGGATCTACCGATGCCGTGGCCGTCACGGCGCTGACCCACGACCGCCGGTTCGGCCGCCGTCACGAGGCGCTGCTCAAGGGCGAGGCCCTGTTCAACGATGTGACGGGCACCGTGGTGTTCCAATGCTGTCTGACGATTCTGGCCACAGGATCATTCTCGCTTCTGCATGCGGGCGAGGAATTCGCCCTCGATCTATTCGGCGGCTTCTTCGGCGGTCTTGTCATGGGGCTTCTCGCCTGGGGCCTTTTGCAGGTGCTGCGGCGCACGGGACTCGACAACCCCACGCTCCACGTGATGCTGGAGCTGCTTTTGCCCTTCGTCATCTATCTGGCGGCGAAATCGTTGCACATCGGCGCGGTCATCGCCGTGGTGGCCTCGGGGCTTATGCTGTCCCTACTGCCCCAGCGCCACACGGCTGCCACGGCCCGCACCAAGCTGCAGGCCCAAAGCGTGTGGACGACCTTGGAGTTCGTGCTGAACGGGATCATCTTCGTCGTGCTGGGCATGCAGCTGCCGCGCCTTCTGGAACCGGCGGCCGAGGGGAGCTTGGGCGATCCGGCGACGCTGCTGGGCGTCGTGGTGGTGCTGACTCTCGTGTTGGAAGGAGTGCGCTTCGCGTGGCTGCTCGCCATGGACGTGAGGGCTGCGATCGCATCGGGCAAGGGGGCGCGCAGTTGCTTCGCCCCTGCGGCCCTGCGCGGCACCCTTGCCATGGCCTTCGCCGGCGCCAAGGGCGGCATCACGCTCTCCCTCATGTTGACGCTGACGGCGGCCGCGGGCTTGTCCGCTTCCGGTCAGGCCACGCTCGTCTCCATTGCCTCGGGCATGATCGTGCTGACCCTGGTGCTGGCCGACTTCGCGGTGCCGGCGCTCACGCCCTCAAAACGTTCGGCGAAGCGCACCCGCGATCGGGTGGATGCCGAGATCGACCTCACCCTGGGCGTGATCGCTTCCATCGAGGCCGACGCGCATCTCACCGGGGCGGTGAAGGGCGCTGCCGTCGACGCCGTTGACGAGCCGGCCACGGTCATCGTCATGCACCGTTACGCCGAGATGCTGGAAGATCTCGCGCCTGCGGCATCGCCCGCGGCGGCGGCCCGGGCCCGTGCGGAGGTCGCTCGGGTGCGCGGCTTGTACGACCAGCTGGACGGCATCGCTCGCAGGGCGGCGCGGTGGGATGAGGACGAAGGCGACATGGAAGGGGAGGAGAGTCCGGCTGCCCCCAGCCTGTCCGACCAGTTCCATCAGATGCGCGAGACCCATGACGCTGTGGAGGACGTGCAGGCCCAAGCCCTCGTCCGCGAGCTGCAGCTCATCAAGGCCATGGTCGCCGATGACTCCATCGACGCGGCCCATGCCAAGGACCTGCGCAATGACGTCTACATCCAGCAGCTGGTACTCGACTAGCGCTTTCTCCTATTTGCCCAGATGGGAGCCGAGTCGGTATAATGGCGCAGATGACGTAGCGCAAGGAGGGAATGTGGGCATCGGAGAACAGGGGTCGCCGAAGGACCGCGCGACGGACAGTGCGGCGGCTGGCAAGGGGCGCCGGCCGGCCGTGCTGCGCAATTTCGACATTTCCTACATCGGGGTGTGTGCGCCGCAGATATGGATCTACTGCATCGCCCATCGCAGCGACGGGGCGCTCGGCGAGGTCGCGTTGGGCGTGCCTTTGTATTTGGCCCTTTCGGCGACGATGGCCGTCTTTATGATGCTGGTGCTGAGGGGGTGCGTGCCGAGTCTCCGGCGCCTCGCGTGGCCCTTGGCCGTTGTGCAGGGGCTTGCCAGCGTCGCTTTGGTGGTGCCGCTGCTCCCAGCATCACCCTCAGCTTCGATCTTTTATGCGGTCGCCGCCGCGCTCGCGGGCGCGGGCGTCGCGTGGCTCTATCTGCAATGGGCGCCGTTCTTCGCCAGCTTGGGAGCTAAAGATGTCATCGCCTGCGTGTTCATCGCCATGGCTGCAGGCTCCGCGTTGAAGGTGCCCCTCGATATGCTGCCGGCTCCCGCTGCGGCCATCGTGCTGGCGCTGCTTCCGGCCGTCTCGGTGGCTCTCGCGCGCCGCGCCGATGCCCGCCCCGTGCCCGCAGGGCGCCCGCCGCGCATGTTCCACGAGGTGAATCCCACGGCGATTCCCTGGAAGATTCTCTTCGGCGTGGCCGTCTACAGCTTTGCCATCGGGGCCGTGAAGGGTGTCCCCGTGCAATCCGACCCCGTGCCCTTCGTGGCGCTCACCGTTGTGCACCACGGCGTCGAGATCGTTCTTGCTGCGGCCATGCTGTGGTGGGTGCTCGTGCGCGGGCGGCTCATTAACTTCTCGGGGCTGTGGCGCGCCGTGCTGCTGTTCACGGCGGCGGCACTGTTCTTTCTGCCCGTGGCCGGCCCCGCGGCCGTGCCCTGGTTGCTTCTCGGCGCCGGTATCGCCCAAACCCTCGTGGTCATGCTGCTGTGGGCCATGCTCGCCGATGTGGCCCACCATTCCACGGCCTCGCCCCTCGTGATCTTCGCCTCGGGATGGCTCGCCTACTCGCTACCCTTGGCCCTGGGCGAGACGGCGGGCGTGCTCCTTGGGCAGTTGGAATCTCCCGCGATCGCCGTGGCGATGCTGGCCTATGTCGTCACGGTGACGGTGGTGCTGGCCTTGAACGACAGCGCCTTCTCGCAGCGGCGCATCTTCGCCGATCTGGACGTCGCCGCTCCGGTGCCTGCGGTCTTCGAAAGTCTGGATGCGGGCTGCGAGCGCCTCGGTGCCGAGTGCGGCCTCACGGTGCGCGAGGTGGAGGTGCTCCAGATGCTCGTGAAGGGCCGCTCCAAATCTTATATCGCCGAGACGCTGTTCATTTCCGAGAACACCGTGCGATCCCATTCGAAGCACATCTACCAGAAGCTCGGCGTTCACTCCAAGCAAGAGGTGCTCGACTTGCTCGGTCTTGGCGACTGAGATGCCGCCTCGCATCGTCCCCCCGGCCGCCACGGTGCGGCCTTTTTCTTCGGCAACGCTTTCAGGTTTTGCCCGTATTCTCAATGACCTGGGGAAACGTCCGTATCACCCCCTTCGTGTCATAGGGGTTCTCCGTGAAAACACACCGTTCGTGTACTAGTCCGCCCGCCGGGCCGGGCCCTAGGATGGCCTCATCGGCGGCGAGCAGACGACTCAACCGCCCAAGGACATAGGGAGACCCGAGGAGGACACCATGAGCACTATGATTCAGAACCCCAACGAGATCGAGGCCTTCACGCGTCGTCAGCGCGCCCTCGCCCGTATCCATCGCAACATCGCGGAGAAGTTCCAGCTGAACCGCCGCCAGTTCATCAGCGGCAGCCTCGCCACCATGGCGCTCGCCGCGCTCGGTCTTTCCGGTTGCGCGCCGAAGACCCCGGCGGCCTCCACGGGCGATGCCGCGCCGGCCTTCACTCCCGGCACCTACGAGGCGACCGCTCAGGGCCGCAACGGCGAGATCAAAGTGTCGGTGACCTTCGAGGCCGACCGCATCGCCTCCATCGAGGCCGACCACATGGAGAGCCGCAACATCGGCGATGCCGCCGTGCGCCTTCTGACCGACAACTACCTGGACACCCAGAAGCTCTCCGTCGATACCGTGACCGGCGCCACCCTCACCTCCATGGCCTTCGCCACGGCCGTGGCCGAGTGCGCCGAGGCCGCGGGCGCCGACATGCGCGCCATCATGAAGGGCGACGCCTCCGTGAACGCTGCCGAGCCCATAAGCGATGAGGCAGACGTGGTCGTCATCGGCTCCGGCGGCGCGGCGCTGGCCGCCGCCGTGACGGCCGCCGAGGCGGGCAAGTCCGTCGTCATGCTTGAGAAGATGGACATCTACGGTGGCAACACCAACGCCGGCGAGGGCACGTTGAACGCGCCGGACCCGGAGCGCCAGGAGCCCATGGGCATCGAGGACTCGCCGGGCTTCTACTACACCCAAACCTTCGAGGGCGGCGACTCGGCGGGCGACCCGGCCCTCGTGCGCATCCTCGCCGACAACGCGCTGGACGCCGTGCACTGGATGGAGGACCACGGCCTTATCTACGAGAAGGAGGTCTTCACGGCCATCGGCGGCCTGTGGCAGCGCGGGCACGCGGTCGAGGTCGAGCGCAAGGGCGAGCAGGGCGGCAGCTACTACGTCTCCTGCCTGATGGACGCCGCCCAGGCCACGGGCAACTTCACCCTGTACACCGATGCGAAGATCGAAGAGCTCATCGTGGAAGGCGGCGCGGTCGTAGGCGTGCGCGGCACCCGTCCGTCCTCCGGCGAGGCCGTGGAAGTGCGCGGAAAGTCCGTGGTGCTCGCCACGGGCGGCTATTCCCGCAACGCGGAGCTCGCCATGCAGTACGACAAGCGCGTGACTGAATCGATGCCCTCCTCTAACGTGTGCTCCTCCACCGGCGACGGCCTGGCTTTGGCCGAGGCCGCCGGCGCGGGGCTGCGCAACATGGAACTCGTGCAGATTCACCCCTTGGGCGACCCGCAGAACGGCGGCGTGGCCACCTTCGTGGGCAACTGGCTGGGTGTGGAGGACTACGTGATGGTCAACGACGATGCCGTCCGCTTCGTCCGCGAGGACGAGCGCCGCGACACCATCGCCGATGCCATCCTGGAGCAGCCGAACGACGAGATGTGGCTTCTGGTGGATTCCACGAACATCAAGGACGACCGCTTGGAGGAGATCGCCGACTTGGTGGCGAAGGGCCACAGCTTCAAGGCCGACACCATCGAGGACTTGGCGACCCAGATCGGCGTGGATCCCTCGACGCTCGCCGAGACCATCGAGGGCTACAACGCCTGCGTGGCCGCCGGCAAGGACACGCAGATCGCGCCCGGCAAGGAGCTTTTGGGCGATGCGGTGTCCGATCCCTCCTTCTACGCCTCCAAGCGCATCCCGACCATCCACTACACCATGGGCGGCGTGTGCATCAGCCCCGAGGCGCAGGTGCTCACCGCTGCGGGCGAGGTCATCCCCGGCCTGTTCGCCGCCGGCGAGGTGACCGGCGGCGTGCAGGGGGCCAACCGCCTGGGCGGCAACTCCTACACCGATCTGATCGTATTCGGCCGCATCGCCGGCGCCTCGGCCGCCGCTGCCGCCTAAGATCCCTGCGCCCTCCTCTTTTGAGCCCCGCGACGTTCCCCTCCCTCCGTCGCGGGGCCCGCTGTCGTTCATCGGCGGTTTCTGTGGGTTTGGAAGGCGGCGCGATGATGAGGGCGCGCGGTGCGCTACACTTATGCGCTATGGTTAACCTTCCCTACATCATCTGCTCGGTGCTGAGCTTCATCCCGGCTCTCGTGCTTCACGAGGTTGCCCACGGCTATGCGGCCTACAAGCTGGGCGATCCCACGGCTAAGCGCTCCGGACGCCTTTCGCTGAACCCGCTCAAGCACATCGACCCCTTCGGCACGGTCATTCTGCCGCTTCTGCTCATGGTCATGGGCTGGCCGGTGTTCGGCTACGCGAAGCCGGTGCCCTACAATCCGCGCTACTTCAAGGATCCGCGCCGCGACGATGTCATCGTGGGTTTGGCCGGCCCGTCCGCCAACCTCGCCATGGCCGCGCTGGCCGCAGCGGTGGCGTGGGGCTGCTCGGGGCTCGTCAGCAACCCCGCCTTCGCCAACAACGAGCTGTTCGCTTACTTCTACGTGATGTTCCTGCCCACGTTCGCGCTCATCAACCTGTACCTTATGTTCTTCAACCTGCTGCCCATCCCTCCTTTGGACGGCTCATCCATCTTCGCCATCCTGTTGCCGCCGAAGTACCTGCCGAAGTACTACCAGATCCAGCAGTACGCCTTCCCCGTGTTCATGATCGCCATCGTGGTGCTGCCCTACGTGTTCAACTTCAACCCGTTCTCGTGGTATCTGGGGGTCACGGCCGGCAATCTGTTCGATTTCATGTTCCCGCCGTTTTTCTCCTAAGAGACGGCGCCGCCCATGTCCTACAAAGTCCGCATCGACAGCTTCGAGGGCCCCTTCGACCTGCTGCTTTACCTCGTGAGCCGCCAGAAGGTGGATATCGGCGCCATCTCCATCACCGAGATCGCCGATCAGTACCTCGCCGAGGCGTCCCGCATGGAGACCCTCGATCTGGACGTGGCGAGCGACTTTTTGCTGGTGGCCTCTACGCTGCTCGAGATCAAGGCCCAAAGCCTCATCCCGCGCGAGCGCGACGAGCTTGACGACGACTTGGCGGAGCTCGCGCCCTCCGAGGCCCGCGATATGCTGGTCGAGCGCCTCATGGAATACAAGAAGTTCAAGAACGCCGCCGCGGTGCTCCACAACCGCTTCATCGCCGAGGGTCGCATGCACACGCGCCCCTTCGGCCCTGATGCCGACTTCCTCGGTCTCATGCCCGACTTCCTGGAAGGGGCGTCGCTGGACGCGCTGGCCTATCAGGCGGCCGCGGCCCTTGCGCGCCGTGAGGTGTTCCTGCTGGAAAGCGAGCACATTGCCGCCAAACCCATTCCCGTGGAGGTGCACGTGCGCGCCATTCATCAGCGCATTCGCACGGCCAAGCACCTGCGTTTCTCGCAGCTTGTGGGCCCGGGCACCCCCAAGGATGTGGCGGTAGTGACGTTTCTGGCCATCCTCGAGCTGTACAAGCGCGTCATGGTGAGGCTCGAGCAGGACGAGCTGTTCGGCGATATCGCGATCGACTACATCGAGGGTTCGGGCGATTTGCGTTTGGAAGGCGACGACGCCCTCACGTCGGTGGGGGAGGAGTAGAGGCACATGTTTCAAGGATTGCAGGAAGACCAGCTGGCGGGCGCCCTGGAGGCGATGCTCTTCGTGACCGACGAGCCCGTGGGTACCATCGCGCTTGCCGAGATGCTCGAGTGCGAGGTGGGCGCGGTGGAGGCGGCGCTCGTGCGGCTGCGGGACGATCTGGAGGCCCGCGGCTCCGGCATCCAGCTGCGCGAAGTGGCCGGCGGCTGGCGTTTGTTCACGCATCCGGCCTACCACGAGCTCATCGAGAAGTACGTGCTGTCTTGGGACACGCGCAAGCTTTCCGCGGCGGCCATGGAGACGCTGGCCATCGTGGCCTATACTCAGCCGGTGACCCGTGCCGGGGTGGCCTCGGTGCGCGGCGTGAACTCCGACAGCTCCATCAACTCGCTGGTGGAGAAGGGGCTCGTGCGCGAGGTGGGTACAGAAGACGCGCCGGGCAACCCGGTGCTCTACGGCACGACTCGGGGCTTTCTGGAGAAGTTCGGTCTGCGCAGCCCTGCCGACCTGCCCGATTTGGCCGATTTCGCGCCCGATGCGGAGACGCGTCGGCTCATCACGGAGCGGTTGTCGGCCACGCGCAAGGACGCGGTTGTCTCCGACGAGCAGGCCCGCACCATGGCCCGCGCGCTCATGGGGGAGGACTTCGAGGCCGACGACGGCGAGGCCATGCTATCTGACGAGGAGCTGGCCCAGGGCACGGATACGGCGGCCGAGGTGCTCGCGGACGCCCTGGAGGAGGAGCGCGGGGAGGAAGCGGCAGCGATAGCAGCTGGTCGAGCGAAGATCGAGGACGACGGGGATGCCGAGAACGCCGGGGGTGGCGAGGATACCGGAGCTGCCCGCATCGTCGTGCCCGGCGCTGCCGCCGACGCGCTCGGCACCGCAGACGCCGACGCCATGTTCGCTCGCGCCATCGCATCCACGCTAGGCGTCGTCGACAAGATCGACTTCGACTCCCTCGTCTTCGAGACCGACGACGAGTAGGTCCCCCGCCATGGCCGAAATGAGGTTGCAGAAGTTTCTGGCCCGGGCCGGGGTGGCCTCGCGGCGCCATGCCGAGGAACTGATCGCGGCTGGTCGCGTGACCGTGAACGGCGCGCGGGTGACCGAGATGGGCGTGAAGGTTGATCCTGCTGCGGACATGGTGGCCGTGGATGGCGCGCCCGTCGCGCTGCCCGAGAAGAACGCCACGTTCCTGCTGCACAAGCCCGCCGGCTACGTGACCACCATGAGCGATCCCCAGGGACGTCCCACCGTGGCTGCGCTCATGGCCGACGAGCTGCTTGCCCATCCGGGGCTTTTCCCCGTGGGGCGGCTGGACACCGACACTACGGGGCTTCTGCTGTTCACCGACGACGGGCAGCTGGGCCATGGCCTTCTGCACCCGCGACGCCATGTGGAGAAGACGTATCTGGCCCTGGTGGAAGGGGTGCCCGACGCGGGCGACGTGCGGCGCTTGCGCGAAGGGGTTCTGCTGGATGACGGCCCCACGCTGCCGGCGGCCGTGCGTGTGCTCGAGGGCGCCGACGCCTGCCGGGCCGCGCAGCTTATCGGCGAGGGGGCCGGAGCCAGCGGGTACCGCCAGCGCCACGGGGGCAAGCGCGGCCGCGACGCGCTGGCCGCCAGGGGATCTTACGTGGAAGTGCGCCTGCGCGAGGGCCGCAACCGCCAAGTGCGTCGCATGCTGGAAGCCGTGGGGCATCCGGTGATCTCCCTGCACCGCGAGGCCTTCGGCCCGCTCGTCCTGGGGGATCTGCCCCGGGGCGCCTCGCGTCCGCTCGCGGAAGAGGAAGTGGCGCGCCTCAAGGAACTCGCGTCCTAGCCCGGATGCCGGCGAGGGCTTGGTTTGGCCCATGTTCCGGCGTCTGCGAGTATCTGAGCCGATCCGCGTCCCGGCGCGATCCGCGACGCGCGCCAACGTCGACCTCTTGTCGGGACGCGGGTCGCAGCCGGCTTTCTTATAGATCGCAAGAATGGCAGTATCGGCAAATCTGATCGAAATCACCAACATTTCGGGATGCTGCGCCGGCGTCAGCGCTTATAATACGCGCCAGTGAAGGATACCGTTGCACCCGGGAGGGCCCGGGGCGACAGGATCGAAAGGAAGTAACCATGAGTGTTACCGTATCGACGTTTCTCAAAATGAAGGCCGAGGGCAAGAAGATCTCGATGATCACCGCCTACGACTACACCACGGCACGGCTCGTGGACGAGTCCGGCATTGATTCCATCCTCGTCGGCGACTCGCTCGGCAACGTCATGCTCGGTCTGGGCGACACTGTGTCGGTGACGATGGAGGACATGATCCACCACGGGGCCGCTGTGGCCCGCGGCACGAAGAACGCGCTCGTCGTCGTCGATATGCCCTTCATGTCGTATCAGTCCAGCGTCTACGACGCGGTGGTGAACGCCGGCCGCCTCATGAAGGAGGCGCGCGCCAACGCCGTGAAGCTGGAAGGCGGTGTGGAAGTGGCGGACCGCATCCGTGCCATCGTCGACTGCCAGATCCCCGTGTGCGCCCATATCGGCCTTACGCCCCAGGGCATCAACGCGCTGGGCGGCTTCAAGGTGCAGGGCAAGACGGCCGATTCGGCCCGCAAGCTTCTGGAGGATGCCCATGCCGTGGAGGAGGCCGGCGCCTTCGCCGTGGTCCTCGAGGCCATTCCCGCCGAGCTCGCCGAACGCGTGTCGGCGGAGCTGACCATCCCCACCATCGGCATCGGCGCCGGCGCGGGCTGCGACGGCCAGGTGCTCGTGAACCAGGACATGCTCGGCATGTTCCACGACTTCACGCCGAAGTTCGTGCGCCGCTTCGCCGAGGTGGGCGACGTCATGCTCGAGGCCTACCGCGCCTACGATGCCGCCGTGAAGGACGGCTCGTTCCCCGCCGCCGAGCACACCTACGCCGCCCCTGCGGGCGTGCTGGAAAACCTCTAGGAGGCCGGCCATGGAGATCATTCGCACTGTTGCGGACATGAAGGCCCGCGCGGCCGCCTGGAAGGCCGAGGGGCTCTCCATCGGGCTCGTGCCCACCATGGGGTCGCTGCACGAGGGCCACGAGAGCCTCATGGACGCCGCCCGCGAAGCGAGCGACCGCGTCGTCGTCTCGGTATTCGTCAACCCCATCCAGTTCGGGCCGGGCGAGGACTACGAGGCCTACCCGCGCGATCTCGAACGCGACGCGCGCATCTGCGAGCGCCACGGCGTCGACGTCGTCTTCCACCCGGAAGTGGACGACATGTACGCCCCGGCCCACAACACCTTCGTGGTCATGGAGACGCTCACCGACTCGCTGTGCGGCGCCTCGCGCCCGGGGCACTTCCGCGGCGTGTGCACGGTGGTCACGAAGCTCTTCAACATCGTGCAGCCGCATCGCGCCTTCTTCGGGCAGAAGGACGCCCAGCAGCTCGCCATCATCAAGCGCATGGTGGCCGACTTGAACATGAACGTGACCGTCGTCGGCTGCCCCATCGTGCGCGAGGCCGACGGTTTGGCCAAAAGCTCGCGCAACGCCTACCTGAGCGCGGAGGAGCGCCAGGCGGCCCTCGTGCTGTCGCGGGCTATCTTCGCCGGGAAGGCGGCCGTGGAGGCGGGGGAGCGCGACGCCGCGGCGCTCAAGGCGCTCATGGGCGGCATCATCGAGGCCGAGCCGCTCGCGCGCATCGATTACGTGGAAGTCGTCGACGGTGTGACCATGCAGCCGACCGACGCCATCGGCGCCATGGCGCTCGTGGCCATGGCCGTCTACATCGGGAGCACGCGCCTCATCGACAACTTCCTGTACGAGGAAGGGGAATAGCCCATGCTGCTGAACGTCCTGAAGGGGAAGATCCACCGCGCCCGGGTGGTGCAGGCCGAGCTCGACTATGTCGGCTCCATCACCGTGGACACCGAGCTTGCCCGCGCGGCGGGCATCTTGGAGTACGAGAAGGTGCAGGTCGTCGATATCGACAACGGCAACCGCTTCGAGACCTACGTCATCGCCGGCGAGCCGGGAAGCGGCATGATCTGCGTGAACGGCGCGGCGGCCCACTGCGTGGAGCCGGGGCACAAGGTCATCATCATGTGCTACGCGCAGATGACCCCCGAGGAGTTCGCCGATCCCGACAACGCCCCGCGCGTGGTGTTCGTGGATGACGATAACCGCATCGCCCGCGTCACCCGCTACGAGAAACACGGACGTTTGGAAGATATGCAGTAGCGACTCCTCGGGGGGCGGGACCACGGGGCACCTTGATTCGCTCAGACAGTCCTCGATGGTATCGAAGGCCCAAGGTCGCCTTTTCCCTGCGTCGTTGCGCCTTCGATACCATCTGCGGAACTCGCTCGGTCAAGGCGCCCCGTGTTCCCGCTGCGCATTGCCATCGTTGAATAGCAAGGAGGCTCCTATGAAGCCTATTGAAAATGTCGCCATTGTCGGGTTCGGGTCGCTGGGGGCCATGTATGCCGGCTGCTTCGGGGCCGCCATGGGGCCCGAGCGCGTTTTCGTGGTCGCCGATACGGCCCGCACCGAGCGCTATCGCGCCGAGGTCGCCACGTTCAACGGCGAGCCCATCCGCGTCACCTATCTGACCTACGATGAGGCTGCCGAGCGCGCCGCGGAGGAACCCTTCGATGTCGTCTTGCACGCCGTGAAGTACGGCGCGCTGCCCGAGGCCATCGAGCAGTCGGCGCCGCTCATCGACCCCGATACCGCCATCATCTCGGTGCTCAACGGCGTCACGAGCGAGGAAGTGCTCGCCGAGCGCTTCGGGTGGGATCGCGTCCTTTTGTGCGTCGCCCAGCAGATGGACTCCCGCAAGGTGGGCGCCACGGTGACCGCCGGCTGCGTGGGCGTGATGGCCCTGGGCGTTCACGATGCCCAGGACGCGGCCCAGCGGGCGAACCTCGAGCGCGTCACGGAATGGCTCACCGCCATCGACCAGCCCTTCATCACGCCGGATGACATCCGGCATCAGCTGTGGGGCAAGCTCATCTGCAACGTGGGGGTGAACCAGGCCTGTGCCGTCTACGACTGCTGCTTCAGCGGCATCCACGCACCCGGCGAGGCGCGCGAGGCCATGATCGCCGCCATGCGCGAGGTGGCGGCGGTGGGCCGGGCGGAAGGCGTGGGTCTCACCGAAGAGGACGTGGCCTACTGGCTCGATATCATCGACCACTTGAACCCGGAGGGTCTGCCGAGCCTGCGCCAGGACGTGCTGGCGCGCCGTCCCACGGAGGTGGAGCTCTTCTCGGGCACCATCAACCGCCTGGGCGCGGCCCACGGCATCCCCACGCCGCAAAACGAGCGCTTCTACGCCGCCATCAAGGAGCTCGAAAGCTCCTTCTCGTAGGGGCGAACCTCGGTTCGCCCTCGTCAAGCACGTTGATCTCGCCTGAGAGGGGCGACCAAGGTCGCCCCCTACGGTTGGGTTGCGGGCCCTTCCAAGTTCACCGTCGAGTTACGTTCTCGTGACCGCTTGTTTTCAGTGATAAACTGACGCAGGAATAACAAGCATGCACAAGGACGGCTTTTGGAGCGCAGAAAGTACATCGCCATCGTATCGGCCGCGGCGGTCGTCATCGTCGTCGCGGTCTGCGTCTACCTGGCCCAACTCTCCGCGACGGTCGCCGGCAACCTCATGACCTCCGTGGACGAGATATCCCGCCACGATGTGGAGACCATCGAGGGCACGCTGAACAATTGCTACGCGCGCCTGGGCTCGGTGGCCGACCGCCTCGAGGTCTACGACGTGCAGACGGTGCACGAGGCCCAGGAGCAGCTGAACCTGGAGGCGGCCTCGTCGGCCATGTTCAACGCGGTCTATCTCATGGAAGCCGACGGCACGCTCTACAGCAGCTCGTACGTGCGCCTCGGTGCCGACGAGCACGCCTACGACGAGCTCATGGAAGACGGGCGGGAGCACTTCGCCATGCTCTACGACGACGAGAACGGCCGGCTGGAAACCACCAAGGAGTCCCTCATTTTCGGCATCCGCCTGCCCGATACGGAAATCGGCGGGCGAACCTTCGTGGCCATGCTCGCCCGCAGCGACTTGTCCACCATCTCCAGCCAGCTGGTCATCGAGAGCTTCGACGGTCAGGGCGTCTCCTCGGTCGTGAACGCGCGGGGCTATTACATCGTGAGCGCCAGCCCTGCCACCGACCTCGCCGGGCGCGACAACTTCTACGACACGCTCGAGGCCGGGCGCATCGACGACGGCGTCACGGTGGAGGACATCCGCCGCAACATCGCCGCGGGCGAGAGCTTCGTCATCAATTGCACGACGAGCGCCGGCGAGGATCTCGTCATGTCCTTCGCGCCGGTCGCAGGTACCGAGTGGTCGTTCATCATGACGGTTCCGACGGAGGTGTTCAGCCAGCGCTTCGCCCCCTTTATCGCCATGACGGTGGGCATGCTCGGGGCCATGGTGGCGGTCATCTCCATCATGCTGGCGGTCATCTACCGGTTCATGAGGCAGTCGATCCAGGCTCGGGCGGAGGCCGTCGCGCGCACGGAGTTCCTTTCGAACATGAGCCACGAGATCCGCACGCCCTTAAACGGCATCATCGGCCTGAACCATCTGATGGAGCGGCACGTGGACGACGCCACCGCCATGCGCGACTACGTGAATCGGCTCGGCAAGGCCGCCCAGTACCTGCTATCGCTCGTGAACGACATCCTGGACATGTCGAAGCTGCAGGCCGGCAAGGTCGATTTGACGAGCGAGCCTTTCGACGTGAACGCGCTGGTCGACAATGTCTGCGAGATGCAGCGCGGCCCCATGGCTGACCGCGGGATCCGCTTCGAGCTGTCGCGCACGGTCGAGCACCCGTGGCTTCGAGGCGACGAGGTGCGCCTGTCGCAGGTTCTCATGAACATCCTGTCGAATGCGGTGAAGTTCACGCCCGAGGGCGGCCGCATCACCATGAAGGTGCACGAGGCGGTGTACGCGTCGGGGAATGAGGCCGTGCTCACGGTGTCGATCGCCGATACCGGCTGCGGCATGACCAAGGAGTTCGCTGAGCACGTCTTCGACGCCTTCACGCAAGAGCGTAACCGCAACAGCGATTCCCAGAAGGGCACGGGGCTGGGCATGTCCATCAGCTACCTGCTCATGACGCAGATGGGCGGCTCCATCACGGTGGAAAGCGAGCCGGGGTGTGGTTCCTGCTTCACCGTCATCGTGACGCTTCCTACTGTCGCGAATGGCGATGAGCCGACGCCTGCCCAGGCGCCCTCGCTGATTTCGTCGAGTGCAGAAGGCGCGGAAGGCGTGGGAGGCGCAGAACGCGCGGAAGGGGCGGAGGGCGAAACCGTCGAAACCGCCGAAACCGTCGAAGCCCCCGGGGCCCCCGGAGCCGTTCGGGCCGTCTCCTCGCCGTCTGGTGCCGAAGCCGCTCGGGCGCCCGTCGAGATCCTCGTGGCCGAGGACAACGAGCTGAACGCCGACATCATCTCGTCCATCCTCACCGAGGAGGGCTTCTCCATCACCGTGGCCGAAAACGGCGAGGAGGCCGTGCGCCTGTTCTCCGAATCGCCGGCGGGGCATTTCGCAGCCATCCTCATGGACGCCCAGATGCCGGTCATGGACGGCTACGAGGCCTCTCGCGCGATCCGCGATCTGAAGCGAGCCGATGCCAAGACAGTGCGCATCTTCGCCTGCACGGCCTCCACGTTCGCCGAAGATCGCAATCGCGCTCTGGCATCGGGCATGGACGACTTCCTCAGCAAGCCTTTGAACGTGACGGTCATGCTGCAAAAGCTTGAGGCCGTTCGGAAGAGCGGTGCCTCATGAGTAGCGAGAGCCGCAGAACGCATCGCAGGATGATCGAGCCGGCATTGTCGCCGACGCAAAGCGTCGCACCGCCGATCCCTCGTCGCGGCATGACCCGCCGCGCCTTCTGCGCGGGAGCGGCCTTCCTCGCGGCCGCGGGGGCGCTGCCCCTTGCCGGCTGCAGCGGCCTGCCCTTCACGGGTGCCGCGCCCGTTCGTCTGGTGATCAAGGTGCCCCGCACGGGCCACGATGTCGTCTTCGACGACTCCATCAGCCAGGTGGAGATGGTCATCCAGGGCATGGCCGACGAGTTCCAGCGCACCTACGCGCGCCCCGTCGACGTCGAGGTCATCGTCTTCGAGCAGAACCAGTATGACGAGGCCGTCGAGGGGTCGTTCGATACGGACAAGTCACCGGACGTGCTTTACGGCGACTACTTCAACATCTCCACCTACATTCGCACCGGGCGCGTCGTGCCGTTGGACGAGGTCGCCACTCCGGCTATCCGCGACGACCTCTTCGACGATCTGTGGAACATGGGCGTGGTGGAGGGCCGCGCGTATATGATGCCCTATCTGGCGCGCCAGAACGTGCTCGCCTACAACAAGGAGATGTTCCGCAACGCGGGGCTTGGGGAGCTCATCGCCGAAGGGGAAATCACCGCCTGGTCGCTGAGCGAGTGGACGCGCATCTTGGACGCGCTTTCCGCCTCGCTTCCCAAAGGAAGCTTCCCGATGATGATGTACGCGGGCAGTTCCCAAGGCGACACCCATATCGTGACGCTTCTGCGCTCGGCCGGATCCGACATCTACGACGAGGCTGGCCACTTCAATCTCTCGGCATCCGAGGGTGTGTCGGCGCTCCGGTGGATTCAGGACGGTGTGGGACGCGGCTGGTTCCCGCTCCATGCGGAGAATCTCGAGATCGAAGACTGCTCCAGTTTGTTCCGCCAGGGGCAGTTGGCCATCTACATGGTGAACAACGCCTCCATCACCCGCTACGGCGATGCGGTGGGGCTCGTGAACTTCCCGGGGCCCGATGCGGACGGCAGTGCCACTGCCTTCGCCTCGGGCTTCCAGATCTTCGACAACGGCGATGCTGAGAAGCTGCAGGTGGCGAGGGATTTCCTCTCCTTTGTGTACGGCGATGGGCACTGGCTCGATTACGCGGCGGGCGCGATACCGGCGAGCAAGCGCGTGTCCGACCGCTACGGGGCCGACATCCCCTTCTACGATCTGTTCCGCGCCAATGCCGGCAACGTATGGGATTTCACGGGCAACAACCCCGACACCCAGAGCGTGCGCGACATCTTCTATACGGGCATTCACGACCTCCTCATGGGCAAGACGACTCCCGAGGAGTGCGCCGCCTTTTTGGACGAGCGCTGCAACGCCGCCATCGACGAAGGCTGGGCCAAAAGCCAGCTGCATGAGTAGGGAAGTGAGTTTACCAAGCTGGCAACCATGATAACGGCCATTGTAGGGCTGATCAGAGAATTGCTCAGAAAGAGGAAAGAGCCGCCCTCAGCCGAATAGCTAAAGGCGACCCTCCAACCACGAAATACTAGTCAATTCGTGGAGCGGTCGCCGTAGCCGCGGCAACCGCCTTCCCCTGCATTGTAGCACGGTGCAGGAAAATGCTGCACGATTATCTGTGCGATAGTTTGCGCGCTACTACATCTTCTCCAAGGGGGCGCGGAAGGAGATGGCGCGGGAGGTTTCCAGGTCGTCGAAGGCCACCAGATAGGCTTGCTTGGTCGTGTCGGTGCCATCCACTGCGCCTTCGCCGTTGGCGTGCCCTCGTGCAGGCATTCTGCTTTTCAGGGCTTCATCCCAGCCTATGTTCTCACGATTTCCCATGGCGAGAAGTATAGCAAAGTTTCTCTAAAATACTAGTACAAATGTACGTTGCATTATGGTACCATATAGCTGGCTGGGTGGCATGGTTGCCTCAGATAAGGAGGTTGCCATGGTTACTTGGACGCAATTGCTGACATTCGTCCTCGTGATTATTGCGGTGATCGATCTGACCGTAAGGGCCAGAAAGTGAAATAGCCGCTCCCGGTAAGTACGGAAAACGGCTACTTCGCCAAGCTATAAACTTGAACCGAGGTAGCCGCCGTTCGCCCCGGCAAGCCACCCAGCCCCGTCAGTATATAACCCCAAACGGAATCCTGTCAAACATTGCGGAGGCGGAGAGACGTGCGGAAAATGCGGCGCTGGCGGGTGTTCGGGTGCGGGGGCGGCGGCTTCGTATACAATGGGAGGCGACTGGTACCTGATCGATTGAGGAAACAGACACTCCCATGACTGAATCTGCTGAACTGAACGGCGCCAACGCCCCCTTCTCGGCCGTGGCCGTCATAGGTCTCGGGCTCATCGGGGCGTCGCTGGCCGGGGCGCTTGCGGCCAAGATGCCCGGCGCGCGCGTCTTCGGGGTGGATACCGATGCCGCCACCTGCGCCGCCGCCACCGACCGCGGCTGGTGCGACGCGGCCTCAGGCCCCGACGACCCCGCCTTCCGCGCTTTCATCGAAAACGATTGCGAGCTCGTGGTCATCGCCACTCCCGTGGCCGCCGTGGACGACTACCTCGCCCGCCTGCGCGACTGGGGCTACACCGGCGTTGTCACCGACACCATCTCCACCAAAGGGCACATCCTCGCCGCGGCCGCCGAGCTTCTGCCCGCGCCCGAGCGCTATGTGCCGGGACACCCCATGGCCGGCTCCGAGCAGAGCGGCATCGCCGGTGCCCGAGCCGATCTGTTCGAAGGCGCGAACTGGATCCTCTGCCCCGACGGGGCTACCGTGCCCGAGGACTTCCAGCATCTGCACGAGCTGGTGACCGGCTTGGATGCCCGCGTGGTGTCGCTGCGCCGCGAGGAGCACGACGCCGCCGTGGCCGTGGTGAGCCACGTGCCGCACATGGTGGCCTCCTCCCTCATGCAGCTGGCGAGCGCGCACGCCGACGACACCGGCTCCATCATGCGGCTGGCCGCCGGCGGCTTCAAGGACACCACGCGCATCGCCGCGGGCAGCCCGAAGCTGTGGTGCGGCATCGCCTTCGACAACGCCTGCGCCCTGAAGAGCGGCCTGGACGAGATGGCCTCCATCCTGGGCTCGTTCGCCGCCGCGCTGGAAACCGGCGACCGCGAGACGTTCACGCGCCTGCTCGCCGAGGCCGCCGACGCCCGCCGCGCGCTGCCGGCCGCCTGGGTGCCCTCCACCGAGAAGCTGCTCGAGGTGCGCATCCCCATGGTGAACCGCACCGGCGTGGTCGCGGAGGTCTGCACCATTGCCAGCTCGGTGGGTTGCAATATACAATCTATTGACATCGACCACATCAGCGAGGGCAACGCCGTGCTCTCCCTCATCCTCACCGATGAAGGCGATATCGGCCAGCTCTCGATGCAGCTGATCAACGCCGGTTTCTCCGTATCGTTCAGTCCGCTCATGCCGAAGGAGTACGCTCATGTCGAATAGCGAATTCGCAGAACCCTACACGATCATCGAGCCTTTCGGGGGGGCCTTCACAGGCGACGTCACGGTGCCGGGCGACAAGTCCATCTCGCATCGCGCCGTGCTGTTCGCGGCCATGGCCGAGGGCACCTCGCATCTTTCCGGCGTGCTGGACTCCGAGGACGTGCGCGCCTCCATTCGCGCTGTGGAGGCTCTGGGCGCCGAGGTCGATTTGAAGGCCCAGCCCGACGGGTCGCTTTCCGGCACCGTCACCGGCTGGGGCGCCGAGGGGCCCAGCCAGCCCGCCGCCCCCATCGACTGCGGCAACTCGGGCACCACGGCGCGCCTGCTCATGGGCATTGTGGCGCCCTGGGACATCAAGGTGACCATCACCGGCGACGAGTCGCTGCAGAAGCGCCCCATGCGCCGCATCGTGGCGCCCCTGGCGAAGATGGGCGTCGATTTTGTGCCCGAGACGCCGGAGACGCTGCCCATCACCGTGTGCGGCAACCGCGCCCTGCGCGCCATCGACTACGCGAGCCCCATGGCCTCGGCCCAGCTGAAGACCGCCGTGCTTTTGGCCGGCGTCTTCGCCGACGGCACCACCACCGTGAACGAGCCGGCGCCCTCGCGCAACCACACCGAGCTCATGCTGCCGGAGTTCAACGTGCCCACCACCGCCGGCACCCGCGTGGCCACGGTGACCGGCCCCGCCGAGATGCTCGCCTCCGACGTCGTCGTGCCGGGCGACCCCTCCTCGGCGGCCTTCGTGGCCGCGGCCGCCCTGCTGAAGCCGGGCAGCTCCATTACCATCCAGAACGTGTCGCTGAACCCGGCGCGCATCGGGTTCGTCCGCACCTTGGAGCGCATGGGCGCCGACATCCGCGAGTCCTACGGCGGCCACGAGGGCAAGGAGCCCCGCGGCACCATCACGGTGAACTACACGCCCGTGCTGCGCGGCTGCGAGATCCCCTCCCAGCACATCGCCTCGGTCATCGACGAGATTCCCGTGCTCGCCCTTGTGGCGGCCCATGCCCGGGGCATCACGGTGTTCCACGAGGTGGGGGAGCTGCGCGTGAAGGAATCCGACCGCCTGCAGGCCATCATCGACGGTTTGGCCCTGCTCGGCGTCGACGCCTGGGAAGAGGGCGACGACCTGTTCGTCGAGGGCAACCCGCAGCTGCAGGTGCCCGAGGGCCTCGTCTTCGAATCCCACGGCGACCACCGCTTGGCCATGACCTGGGCGCTCGTGGGCGCTTGCGGGCGCATCCCCGTGTCGGTGACCCGCTTCACCTGCGTGGCCGTGAGCTACCCCGACTTCCTCGCCGACTTGAAGGGACTGGTGAAATAGTGATCGTCGCCATCGACGGGCCCTCCGGGGCCGGAAAGTCCACCGTGGCCAAGGCCGTGGCCAAAGAGCTCGGCTTCTCCTGCCTGGACACGGGGGCCATGTACCGCGCCATCGCCTGGCGCGCCCTGCAAGACGGCGTCGCGCTCGACGACGAACCGGCCTTGGGAGCCATCGCCCGCACCTACGACATCGCCTTCGGGCATGTGGAAGGCGACCCGGTGCCGCGCCGCGTGTTCATCGGCGACGACGAGGTGACCGACGCCATCCGCACCGCCGAGATCGACCGCGCGGTGAGCCCGGTGTCCGCCGCGCCCGCCGTGCGCGAGGCGCTGCTCGACCAGCAGCGCCGCATCGGCAACGCCGGCGACTACGTGGTGGAGGGCCGCGACATCGGCACGGTGGTGTTCCCCGATGCGGCCGTGAAGGTGTTCCTCACCGCGTCCGACGAGGAGCGTGCCCATCGCCGCGTGCGCCAGAACGTCGACCGCGGCATCGGATCGATCGACTACGACGAGGTGCTGGCCGACCTGCGCCGCCGCGATGAGGCCGACTCCTCCCGCGCCACGGCGCCCTTGCGCCCCGCCGACGACGCCGTGCACATCGACTCCACTAGTCACTACATCGAAGAGGTAATCGACCAGATCTGTTCGCTAGCCCGAGAGGCGCGCTGATGTTTCTAAAATACTCCGAGATGTGGGACATGGATTTGGGCGGCGAGCCCAGCACCAACGAGATCCCGCACTGGTTCGGCAACGCGGCCTACGTGGTGGTGGGCGGCCTGTGCAAGCTGCTGTTCCGCTACCGGGTGGACAACCGCGACAAGCTGCGCGCCTTCCAAGGCGCGGAAGGGGCGCTCGTCATCTGCAACCACACGTCGTTCTTCGACGTCGTCTTCATGTACCTGGCCGCGCGCCCGAAGCAATGGGTGCGCCTCATGGGCCGCGACAGCCTCTTCGACAACGCCCACGGCCTGCTCGGCCAGGCGCTCTCGCGGGTGGGCGCCTTCCCCGTGAAGCGCGACACGGCCGACATGACCTCCATCAAGCGCGCCGTGCGCATGCTCAAGCGCCAGGAGCTCGTGGGCATCCTGCCCGAGGGCACGCGCCGCGGCAAGACCGACCGGGTGCCCTCCATCCACGCCGGCGTGTCGGTGATCGCCCGCATGGCGAAGGTGCCCATCCTGCCCATGACCGTGCGCGGCGTGGAGCGCATCAAGCAGAAGGGCCAGCGTGTCCATTTCCCGAAGGTGACCGTCGACTACGGCGATCCCATTCTCGTTGGCGATTTCGACTTCCTGCCGAAGGACGAGCGCGTGGAAGCCTGCACCTGGTACGCCATGCGCGAGTGCTTCGCGCTGTACTACCGCTGCGCTCCCGAGGACGTGGACATGGCGGCGTTGTTCCCCGAGACACGCGACTACGCCCCGGTGTTCGCTGAGCATCCCATCCCGCGCCACACGAGCGAGGAGCTGGCCCGCGCCGCCCGCACCGCT
>QFCE01000464.1_pt1 | contig 59670 bp, 59 predicted proteins | sample 5346091 | NCBI WGS metagenome assembly QFCE01 (sample SAMN09062252, study PRJNA434731) | Human gut metagenome, whole genome shotgun sequencing project. | isolation source: stool timepoint A chromium assembly | host: Homo sapiens | collected 2015
CGCCGGAAGTTCGCAAAGTCCGGAATCCACTCCCGGCTCACGAAGCCAGCCTTCTTGCCGAAAAGTCTTGCCGTAGAGACATTTGCCGCTCCGTGCAGCCGGTCCTTTCCATTCCCACGGACCATCTACATCATCCGCAAACCATAACTCAGGTGGGCAAAGTTCCTCGATGGAGAAGCCGTGAATCTCGTTCCGAAAGAAGGGCAGAAAGCCGTATTGTTCGACGGCGGCAATCAAACCATCTGCACTATGTAGTTGTCTGGCATATCTCTTTGACATTACTCCGCCTCTTCAATCACGCCATAATCAATCAGGATGTTCTTCTCCGCATACTGCGGGTAAACAACACCCATCATCTCATACTGATAACGTCTTACGCGGCGATGCTCCTGAATTGGTTCCGGTGCATACGCAGCGGTTTCGCAGTGCGTATACTGCGGCATTTCCGCAAGATCATCCCGAACGGCACGGATAAGCGCGTCTGCCACATCATCAATGCTCTTGCCGATTTCCACGGCAACCAGTTCGTGCTTCTGGACTGCCTTGTCCAGATTACCGGGGGAGCGAAACAGCTTATATTTCATATCGTTGCCCGTCCTTTCTCTCTTTCGGTCTGTCTATTCTTCCTGAAATCTTTTCTTTAGGGACGCAATCATCGCTTGTGCGGCAATGGTCAGATATAACACTCCAATTTCATAGATAAAGTCGCGGTCGATCACGATAAAGTATTCTCTAACGTGTGTAAAAACCAGTTCCAGCAAGTCCCTGTACAGTGGATCATCAAAGGGCTTGAACCGCGTAAACTTGCTTTTGGCAGCGTCCCATGTCATAGACGCTTCGCCCTCAGCACTGGTCATTGCCTCACAGAGAATCATGCTGACGCCCATTTTTCCGTTGCCGGTCAGGAGTTCTCCTTCGTAATAGCTGAGTAGGTCTTTCTTGCGTCGAAGCGGAACTACATCGCAGTTGTCATCCAGCTCAAATGCAATCAGCTCCGCAATCAGTTCCCGCCAGACCGCATAACCGGCGTTAATGGTTCCGTCCTCTTCGCGGCTGATGGTATCGTCCATGCAGTATCGCTCAAAGAAATTATCTCCGTCAATCTCGTTGCGGGTGCAGAAGATATGCGCCAGCTCATGCAGAAGAATGTGCTTCAACTCTGCCGGATGACGCGCTATGTCTGTGCGCAGAAGGATTCCGTCCGCGCCGTCTCCTGTGCCGACGAATGCAGAGGCGTGAAAGTCAAAATAGCCGTCCTCTGTATATCGGTCTTCCAGCCGGTCAGGGAAATACTGCTTGCAGAACTGCTCAAAGACTTCCTGCTGGTTTTCCGTCTGAAAGCAGCACAGCACAAGGTTGCCCTCGCTGAACTCTGCCCCCAAGCGTTCGTTAAAGATGGAAGCGGCATAGAAAAGGGCTTCTTTATAGTCGTTATCGTTCATCTAATTACTATCCTTCATCCTCATTCAACCCTCCGGTCTGACATTTTTCAGGAAGTCAGAGTGCGGTACATAAGGCAAGTTGAGCTGCCAGCCCATGCGGTTCAGCTCGTTGAGCTTGATCAGCATCAGGTTGATGTTTGTTCCCATTGCAGCCGAGAGCTGCACCACATCGTAGTCCTGCTTCATCAGGTCAATCAGCTCATCATCGTCAATGATCAGGTGTGAGGCAAACGCATTCGCCTCATATTCGTGTTTTGTGCGCATATCGAACAGCACGAACTCCGGGAGCGGTTCGTTTCCTTTGGCAAGATCACGGTGAAAGGTATCATGCCCGATCTCGTGACCGCAAACCATTTGCATGATCAGATACTCCATGTTGGAGTTCAGAAGAATATGCCGCTCTTTATGGCGGTAGGTGTACATTCCGAGCAGATCGTTCAGATTGTCAAGAAAATGGAGATGAATGCCCAGCTCACGGGCAATCTTCAAGGTATCTCTTGTTCCACAGCTTTTGACAATGCTGTTCGCCTTTTTGTATATTTCCTCGGAGCGAATTATCACGGGACCTTCACCCCTTTCATGTTGAAAACAGTCAAAGTAAATCCGTCAAGAAACCGAGACGCAGACAGTTATTCCTCTGCGTCCGTACCGGTCTTCTTGTATTTCTTCGGCGTGTATTTCTCAACATTCCGGGCTTTGGATTCCCAATATATATCCTGCAACGCCTTCATCACCGCATCCTTGTCCTGCTCAGACAGCGTACCGCCCGCAAACAAGCCGGACATCCCTTCAATCAGGTCCTTTGCCTGTTTCATGCCACGGGAGCCGTACTGCTCGGATGCCTGAACCACAAACTCTTCGTCCTCGGTCAGCAGATAGTTCACATCCACCTTGAAGTATTCCGCGATTTTTCTGTAAGCGTCCTTGGTACGGGGAAAGGAAATGCCGTTCTCGTACCGGGTAATCATACGCCTGTTGATCCCCAGTGCATCGGCTACTTCCTGCTGGGTCAGCTTCCGCTTCTCCCGTTCAGCCTTGAATTTCTCTCCAAACGTCATTTTGGTAATCACTCCTGTTCACAAAAAGTTTGCGACATCAAATTGCGCAAGTCTATTGACAAAGGCACTTGAAGTGCGTATAATAATGACTGAGCAATCCAACTACTCATAGTATATCCTGAATTGCTCATCCTGTCAAGGGGCATGAGTAGTTGTACACGAAAAAGTTACATCTTTTGAGCAGTTCAAATGGACAGGCATTTATGCTGCCGAAGATCATCCGTACCGGCATACACCGGTATGAGGGAACAGGAGTGAGAAAAACAGAAATGGCTACACAGTACAGAAAAGCATACGTCCCGGTTACGCTGGATGTGGACAAGGAGGGGGCAATCCTCCCTCGCCTTATCTGGTGGGACAACGGTGTAATCTTTCAAATCGACCAGATTCTATACAAATGCCGCGCCACATCCAAAAAGGTTGGGGGCGGAGGCATCCGTTACACAGTTCAGATTCGCGGAAAGGGAGTCATTTCTTTTTCACGAAGGGAGACAAGTGGTTCGTCGAAGCAAAGGAGGGACAACTGCTCATGATTTTATCCCAGCACCAACTTGAAGAAATTGCAGCCTCAACAACGAAGGACTTTCAACCGATTCTTTTTCGGGGATGAGGCGGACAAGCCCGACCGATCAGCTTTGCCAACACCCATTGATCAGTTTGCAAAGAACTATCTCGGTCTTCGCGTATCATTCGCCCGTCTCTCGCCGGACGGAAGCATCTGCGGTGTCACTGCCTATGCCGACACCGAGTACAAGATCACGGAGCTTGGCATTACGCGCACACTGGCTTTGAAGCGTAATCAGGTCATCTTGGACGAGAGCTTCATTCGATCCGGCAACGTGCAGCGGCTCTGCGCCAAGCGCAGATTTACCCTTGCCCACGAGTGCGCCCATCAGATTCTCTTCCAACTGGAATCGGAAGAGGTAAAGGCGTCCTGCGAAATGAAATATTCCGCACGGACAGCCTATACGCCGCGAGAGCTGAAAACCCGCGAGGACTGGAACGAGTGGCAAGCAAATGTCTTGGGCGCGGCGATCCTGCTTCCTCAAAAAGAGGTTGACCTGGCAATGCGTCGGTTTGCAGAAACGCCGCTGATCAATTACGAGGGGAGGTATTCGTATGGTGATCACTTAACGCTGCGCCTTTTCTGCCGGTTGTTCGGTGTCTCCAAGACAACGGCGTCTATCCGCCTTCGTCAGCTCGGCTACATGGTAGATCGTCCATTCAGTGAGTATGTTGACCCATTGGAGGTGTGGGTAATGAAGAGAGCATCCATTCGGGTTCAGGAACCGACGCCGGAGCTGATCGAAAAAATCCGCAGGGCAAGAGTTGCCATTTCCCAGCAGAAGCCCCGATACCTGAAATGTCCCTATTGTCAGCATAATGCCATTGCTGTCTACGAGGACACGAGGGGTCATGTAGAATCCAAGTGCAAGAAATGCGGGCGGGATCACAGTCTTTGATGTGCTGAATATGAGAAGACTGCGACCGCGTACCAAGTAAGAACCGGAGGACAAGCCTCTGTTCTAAAATAAAATATATGTCATAGCTGAGCTGTGGAGCCGCCTGATAGGTGAAGTCATCCTAATGCCGCATGAGACAGAGTTTAATTGCTCTGTTTTATCGGCATGGGATTCAAACCTCACCGTCATGCGGCTCTTTTTCTGTCTTCACCCTTCCCGCTGCTCCCGCGCAGCGGAAAGGATGAACAATGAAAAATCCCCTAAGACCCCTATCGCGTTCGATTACGACCTCTGGACTACGGAGGACGGCAAGTGCATGGTGCGCGTGAAACGAACCGGCGAAGTTTCCGAGGTTGACCGCAAGGTTATGAGAATCCTTCGCGCAGAGGAAAAGCGGATCAGACGCTCGTATGGCTCTGACAACACCTCTGAGGATGAGGACGGCGCAGAGAAAATTTCTGATACCGTGCTGTCCCTTGACGCTATGCCGGAGGACGATGTGAAGTCCGCTGCATGGCTGGCAGACTCCCGCGACTGCATGGAGGAACTGATCACCGCCCTCAAAGAGAAGGAGCTTCTTTCCCATTCTGACAGAGAAGCAGCGCGAATTGTATCTTGCGATGACCCGCGAAGGACTGACTCTTCGAGAGTTTGCCCGAAGGAAAGGCATCGGCATCAGAGCTGCATTTGACCTCAAAGCAGCGGTGCAGAAAAAATTTCAAAAGAATTTTTTGAGCGGTACTCAACAAACGGCAAAAAGATGTCCGTTGTAAAGTGAAAGGGGTCAATCAGACCACTTCACTGCTCCTTGAAAACTGAATAGTTCAGTGCTGCGGATCTTTCCGCTTTCTGCGAAGCAACACAGCTTCCGACGCCAAGACCTCCCGAAAGGGAGTGAGCGACCACCGGAGAGCTATAACAGTCGTGTGGTGCGGCTGCTTGCGACGATGCAGATGCCGGGTATAATGATACTTCCGTCTTTTCTTTGAATGGGGCGGCTCGGAGCGTTCCTCGGAGGGGTGAGAGTCCCATGATACCGATTGACCATTGGTAGTCCGCAGCATTCCCGGAACTGCAAAGTTCTTCTGGCAGGGGCGCGAGCTGCAAATATGCCGGACAATGAAACAAACCCAAAAGAAACTTACTATATAGTTTCAGGATGAAAACTATGTGGCAGGGTATCTTCACAAGATGCTCTGCCATATCCTTTTGTCCTGAATATTTTCACGAAACAGGGAGGTGCTTAGAATATGATGGGCATTGAAACAATGAAAAGCGTCAGCCCGAAAACGGTTGACCGAAGCACACTCGTTCAGAGAAGCAGCATCCGGCTTGATCCTGCGGCACCGCGCGAGGACAGGCTGAGGGAGTTTCATCAAGCAGATCAGAAATCCCTACTGTTATCTGGACGGGAAAACTGTGGTGAAGATCAGCTTCGCCGCGACGGACACGACAATGGAAGATTGTCTGGAACACTATCTGAGAGGTCTTTGATTTATGAACAGTCTGAATCTTTTCACCCGGTTCTATGGACAAGCGATTGAGCCTGTGGTATAATGAAATCGGTCAAAAAAAGAAGAATACGGATTAAGCCGCTTGCCTAGATGGGTCATGTGGCGTTTTCGTGTTCCTCTCATAAGAGTTGAAGCAAGCCTTCGTCTTTCTGATTTGATGTACCACACCAAACAGAAAAACGGAGGTTATTTTTATGCCCAGACAAGGTTTACCGCACGGCGATCTACTGCCGTCTGTCCCGTGAGGATGGAGACAAAGTAGAAAGCAACTCCATCGCCAGCCAGAGAGCCATCTGCGAGGACTATATCGCAAGACATGAGGATTTGGAGCTTGTCTGTGAGCCGTTTGTGGATGACGGTTACAGCGGCGTTTCCTTCAATCGTCCTCAGTTCAAAAAGCTGGAAGAGGCAATCCGCAAGGGTGCGCTTGACTGCATTGTGGTCAAGGATCTCAGCCGCTTCTCAAGAAACTACATCGACGGCGGACGTTACATTGAGAAGATATTCCCGCAGCTCGGCATACGCTTCATCGCAATCAATGATGCGTATGACAGTCTGACCGGTGATCCGCAGTCCGACTCCTTTGTTATCCCGTTCAAAAACTTGATTAACGATTCTTACTGCAAGGACATCTCCATGAAAATCCGAAGCAGTCTGGAAGTCAAGCAGAAGAGCGGTGAGTTCGTCGGGTTCGTTCGCCCCTTACGGCTACATGAAATCGCCGGAGAACAAAAACCAGCTCATCGTGGATGAAGCGGTCAGCGAATATGTGCAGATGATCTTTTCCATGTACAAGGACGGCTTCTCCATTGGGCGCATTGCAAAGCGTCTGAACCAGATGGGCGTTCTGTCCCCAATGGAATACAAGCATTCCGCCGGGGTGTGAAGTTTGATACCGTCTTCAAAACCGGCGATACCGCAAAATGGACATACAAAGCCGTCCAGCGTATTCTCACCAACGAGGTTTATATCGGCGTTCTGGCGCAAGGCAAGCGCGGCACTCCCAACTACAAAGTCCGCGTTGTGAAAAGCAAGGATGAATCCGAGTGGGTCAAGGTTGAGAACGCGCATGAAGCTCTTGTGTCCTACGAGGACTTCATGGCAGTCAAGGTCATGATGCAAAGGGATATGCGCTGCTCACCCGATCAGGACGAAGCACACCTGTTTTCCGGCTTTCTGTTCTGCGGAGACTGTCAGCAGCCAATGATCCGCAAGACCGTCCCGTCGAAGACGAAAAAGTATATCTACTACGTCTGCTCCACCAATAAGCACAGCCGGACGTGCAGCCCGCACAGCATCGCCGCAAAAGAGGTTGAAGAGAAGGTCTTCCGTGCCATTCATGACCAGATCGAGCTTGTCATCAATCTGGAACACGCGCTTGCGATGATAGAACGGCTTCCGTCTCAGAGCCGTAAGGCTTTCAATTACGAAGCTCAGATCGCCAAAATCGAGGAAGAGATTGAACGGTACCAAAAGCTCAAGCTGGGGCTTTACGAGAACTTCATCGGCGGCGTCATTGATAAATCGGAATACTTCGAGTTCCGCAGCAGCTACACCAAAATCATTGAGGACAAACAGGAGGCACTTCTGCGGGTCAAAAAAGAAATGAAGCAGACGGTGACAACCGGCACGACCGAACGGAACTGGGTAACGCTTTTCAAGCAATATGAAAACGTCGAAGAACTGAACCGCCGTGTGCTGATGTCCCTTGTTGACCGCATTCTGATTCACGAAAACCATGCAATCGAAATCGTCTTCAAATATAGGGACGAATACCAGCAGACGCTTGAATACATTCTCGGCTATGCCGACGAACTGGATATTGCCGTATAAAGGAGGGATGAGCAAATGGCAAGAAAAAGCAGAAAACAAATTGCAGTCGAAGAGCCGGTTATTGAATCTGTCTCTTCCGAGGTCTTCTCAACAGCCATCTATGCCCGTCTTTCCGTTGAAAACAGCGGCAAGTCCGAAAAGGTGGATGTCATCGCAAATCAGATTGAGATTTGCAAGTCGTACATTGCAGAGCGTCCCTACCTGAATCTGATAGATACCTATGTGGACAACGGACGAACGGGGTACGGTTTTTGATAGACCGGAGTTCAACCGGCTGATGAACGACATCCGCACCGGCAGGATCAAGTGCCTTGTAGTTCGTGATCTCAGCCGGTTCGGGCGTGACTACATCGAGGCTGGAACCTATCTGGAACGGGTCTTTCCGCAGATCAGGCTTCGGTTTATCGCCATCAAGGAGAACTACGACAACTTTGATACGGACGGCTCCGGCGAAAGCCTCATCATCCCTCTGCAAAACATGATCAACACCCTCTACTCGAAGGACATCTCCCGCAAGGTTTCTACCGCGCTCAAGGCACAGATGGAGCAGGGAGACCTTCCAGAAGCGCAATCTTCCCGTATGGCTACCGGTGGGAATGAAGACCATAGCAAACATGGTCATTGACGAAGAGACAGCGCAGTATGTGCGGCTCATGTTCCAGTGGAAAATCGAGGGCTGGTCAATCCCGACGATCCTTAACGAACTTGACCGGCTGGGTGCGCCCAAATACAGAGCTGCGGAAACGCCAGAACGGAACGCCGCAAAGGCGACGGCTGCTCCTGCAAAGGCTGGTACAGTCTCACGCTGTACGGCATCCTGAGCAATCCCGCATTATGTGGGTGATACCGTTCTCGCCGCTCGCATGAACGCGATCTACAAGGGCGTCAAAATCCCATAATGTCAGGACAAGGATAAGTGGATTGTTTTCCCGAACACTCACGAAGCGCTTATCTCCCGTGAGGACTTCCAGAAGGTGCAGGACATCGCCCCCCCCCCAAGCGGCTGCTGCAGGCTCGCCAGACGGTATGCAGAAGATGGAGCGCACGGAGGAAATCCGCGCTACGCTTGATCAATCTCTGTTCGAGGGGCAAAATCGTCTGCGCAGACTGCGGGCAGAAGCTCTACTTCCATCGCAAGCGGTTGACAAGCGCAAGGACGGCGCATGGTACGCCTTCTATGAGTGCAGTCATCCGTCAAGCGCGGCAATCTCTGTACGCCGCACTATACGCGGCAGGATAAGCTCGAAGCCGATGTGCTTGCGGCGATCCAGCTTCAAGTCAAGGCGGCTCTCAATTACGACAAGCTGCTTGCCAAGCTGAGAAACAGTGAAGGCGAACGCAGCATCCGCGATCAGCAGAATGCGCTCATCACAAGCCTGAATCTGAAACTCAGCGGCATCTCCAAGAAGCGTACCCGGCTCTATGAGGACTTCACGGAAGGCATTCTCGATGAAGAGGAATACGCCTTTGCCAAGAAAGCCTACGATGAGCAGTATGTCGATCTTTCACGGCGGTTGGATGAAGCGGTTCAGCGGAAGGTAAAGTTTGCCGAGGCAATGTCCGAGGACAACAAGTGGCTCACGCTGATGAAATCCGTCAGCGGTGCAACGATGCTCTCTCAGGAGTTGGTTGACGAGTCCGTAGAGCTTGTGAAAGTCCATGAGGACGGCTCAATCGAGCTGGTCATGAAATACGGCGATATTTACGCTCTGACCGTTCAGAGTATCAAGGAAGTACAGGAGGCGATGTAAATGAGCAAGGAATACAACATCGGCATCTACATCCGCCTCTCAATGGCTGATGAAGATACCGGCTATGGCAGCAAGGCGGAAAGTGACAGCATCGGCAACCAACGTATGCTCATCAATCGCTTTCTTGACAATCATCCGGAGCTGTCTCACTGTCAGCGGTCTGAGTTTGCGGATGACGGTTATACCGGCACGAACTTTCACCGTCCTCAATTCACGCAGATGATGGAGAAGGTCAAGCGCGGCGAAATCGATCTGATCTGCGTCAAAGACTTTTCCCGCTTTTCTCGTGACTACATTGAAACGGGAAACTATCTGGAATGCACTTTCCCATTCATGGGCGTCCGCTTTATCTCTATCAATGATGGCTATGACAGCGACGATTACAAAGGCACAACGGGCGGTCTGGAAGTGGTTATGCGCAGCATCATCTATGCGGCATACAGCAAAGACCTCTCCGTAAAGACCACATCGGCAAAAATCCAGATGATGAAGCAAGGGCAAGTATGTCGGTGGCTACGCTCCCATACGGCTACGTCCTGCATCCCAACCATTCGGAACAAACTTGCCGTAGACCCGGAGGCGGCTGATGTGATCCGTCGTATTTTCCGCGAGGCGCTGGAAGGCAGCAACACCTCTCAGATTGCCCGCAGCCTGAATGATGACGGCATCCCGACGCCCGGGGCAATACTTCAAGGGCAAGCATCCCGACAAGAAGAAGTTCAGTAACATGAGCGAGAAAATCAGTTGGGAAACCGTGATGGTCTATAACATCCTCAAAAACCTTGTTTACACCGGAACACTGGTCAGCCGCAAAATGAAGTCCTGCGGTGTCGGCTCAAAAAAGCGTGTTGTCAATGAGCCGATTATCGTAGAAGGGAACGCATGAAGCTATTATCAGCAAGGAAGACTTTGAGCTTGCTCAGAAGGTCATTCGAGGCGGAGGTCGGAATCCCACGCGCAAGCAGCATGACTATCCGCTCAAGGGACTCGTCCGCTGCGGTAACTGTAAACGTGCTATGACACGCCGAAAGAACAAGGCTGGCATTCGATACTTCCAGTGCATTCACTCGGTCAACAACGGAAACACAGACTGTCCGGTTGGCAGGAGCTTTCCGGAAATGGATATTGAGAAGGTTGTCTTCCATGCCCTTACTCAGTTTCTTGCTTTGGCACAGAAGGAAGCAATACAGAACCGCGAAGTCGGTGATCTGCGGAAATCTGCCATCAAGGAATGTGCTGATAAAATCCGCACTCTGCAAAAGCAGAACGAGCAGAACAAGGCGTCCAAGCTGAGGCTCTACGAGAAGTATGCAGCCGGAAGCATCACGAAGGAGGCGTACATTCAGCAGAAGGCGGCAGCGGATGTGAAGATTGCTGAAAACGATGGAGCAATCCAGCGCAGTCACGAGCGGATGAAGGAGCTTGACTCCGAGACCGCCTGTTCAGATGAAAAGCTGGATGCGGTCTGCGAACAGTACGCCGACTGCAAAGCTCTGACCTATGAGCTGACCCACGCATTCATTTCTGCGGTCTACATTTACGATCTTGACAACATAGAAATCGTCTGGAAGTTCAAGGACTTCCTCACTACATCAGAAGGAGAAGCCAAATGAAAGTATTTCTTTATATCCGCGTTGCCTGTGCGGATCAGCTTGCGGCAGCAGACCAGCGGGAAGAGCTGGAACGCTATGCGAAGGACAAAGGCTATGAGGTGGCTGCTGCTGTGGCGGCAGACGGCATCTCCGGCGTCCATACGGAAGGTATCATGAACTTCCTGCTGAACGAAGCAAAGCGTCAGGACATCGGTACGATCCTCACCCGCGACACCTCGCGAATCAGCCGGGACACTTCCTCTTTCATGAGGTTTGAGCGAAAGTTCCGGGAGAACGGCATCCGGTTCGAGTATCTGTCCAAGCCTGACAACGAGCTTCCGGTCACTCCGATGATGGAGGCGTTTGAAGCGGCGTATAAGAAACGTCGCACAAAGAACGGCAAAAGAGCATAGAGAAAACTCAAGCCGTTCATGGGTGGTTGTCCACCTATGAACGGCTTGTAAATTCTCAAAATTTTTTTAGTCCCTACTTGACACAAGAAGACCTTTCCCGTCTGGGACGTAATTATCTGAAAACCGGGGAGCTGATAGAGATTGTCTTTCCCGAATATGAAGTGCGCTACATTGCCATTAACGACGGTGTAGACACAGCGAGGGAAGATAACGAGTTTACCCCTCTGCGGAACTGGTTCAACGAGTTTTACGCCCGCGACACCTCAAAGAAAATCCGGGCTGTCAAACAGGCAAAGGCGCAGAAAGGCGAGCGCGTCAACGGCGAAGCTCCTTACGGCTACCTTATCGACCCGGATAACCGCAATCATCTGATACCCGACCCGGAAACGGCGCACGTCGTAAAACAGATTTTTGCAATGTATGTACGGGGCGACCGTATGTGTGAAATCCAGAACTGGCTGCGGGACAATGAAATACTGACCGTCGGGGAACTGCGCTACCGCAGGACAGGGAGCAAACGCCACCCCCGCCCACAGCTCAACGCATGGTACAACTGGCCGGATAAGACACTGTACGACATTCTGACAAGGAAAGAGTATTTAGGGCATACCATAACCGGGAAAACCTACAAGGTATCTTATAAGTCGAAAAAGACGAAAAAGAACCCGGAGGAAAAAAGGTATTTCTTCCCCAACACTCACGAACCTTTGATTGATGAAGAAACCTTTGAACTTGCACAGAAGCGGATTGCCACCCGGCAACGCCCGACAAAGGTTGATGAAATTGACCTGTTTTCCGGGCTGCTCTTTTGTGGGGACTGCGGCTACAAAATGTATGCAGTACGCGGAGCCGGGACGCTTGAACGGAAACACGCCTACACTTGCGGCAACTACCGCAACCGGGCAAGAAATGATATGCTCTGCACTACGCATTATATCCGCAAAAGCGTATTGAAAGAACTTGTCCTTGCAGACTTGCAGCGAGTAACGTCTTATGTGAAAGAGCATGAACAGGAGTTTATCGAAACCGCCAACGAGTGCAGCGCAAAGGCAGTACAAAAGACGCTGACACAGCAGCGGAAAGAGCTTGACAAGGCGCAGAACCGTATTAACGAGCTGAACATCTTATTCCGCAAGCTCTACGAGGACAACGCTTTAGGGAAACTTTCAGATGAACAGTTTGCTTTTCTGACTTCCGGCTATGATGAAGAAAAAAAGACGCTGACCCGGAGGATTGCGGAGCTGTCACAGGAAATCGACAACGCCACCGAGCGCAGCGCGGACGTAAAAAGGTTTGTCGCACTGGTACGCAGATACACAGCGATTGAAGAACTGACCTACGAAAACGTCCATGAATTTATTGACCGTATTCTTATTCACGAACTGGATAAGGAAACGAACACCCGCAAAATCGAAATCTTTTATAGCTTTGTCGGCAGAGTTGATACAGGTGACAAGCCTACCGAAAGTATCTCCTATTTCAGACAGATAGGAGCCGACGTAAAGAGTTATGCTATCTAACATACATCAAAAAGAGGTAAGATAACACCCTCTGCAAAAAAGGTATCGTTATCTTACCTCAACAAAAGTTGAACCGCTGAAGCCATCGTCAACTCTTACCGCATACTCCCGAAATTCGGGTCTCTGCGATATGTAGTCACGGAGCAGCTCTCGCTGCCCGGTGATGCTGTTGGATTCCTCCTTATCGCCATCGTCACGGGACAGACGGAGATAGAGGGTGGTATTCCAAATCTTGTTTTGCGTATTTTGCATGGCTGCACACTCCTTATCTCAGTATTCAGCAAAACTACCGAGCCTGGAGCGTCGTTTTAGTCCTGCTTATATTGTACGGTTTCCGTCCCGTCCTGTCGAGAATGTCAGCACTTGGAGCGAATGTACCCCGCAAGGCGTTCTTCCAGAGATACCTCTGTATCAGAGAAACCAACTTTCACAACATATTTGCCGTGTTTATAACAATAGGGATTTCCAATCTGGCGGATAAAATCAATGGCACGTTCCCGCTTGGGAAGTGCCGTGTTTACCTTGACATCCCGGATGTCCACCAGCTCATCCCGGTCTACCGTGGCAAGGTCGATATTTTTCATATCTGTAATAGACGAAGATTGCATACAGCCCCTCCTTTTTACAGTCTCGTTCATAACTATGCGGATTTGTGCGGTTAAATTCTTGTAATATCGGGCTGTTTCAATCCGAGGCTGACCATGACTGCTTTATTTACATTCTGCATCTGGTCCTCCGGCACTTTGCCGAGATATTTCATCACACGCACCTTGTCGATGGTAAGAAGCTGTTCCGTAAGAACAACAGACGGGCTGCTGAGATTTTGTATTCCCTCGATCAGCGTATGGGTAGGCTGTTTCGATTTCTTCCAGTACCGGGAAGATACGGGAGCGACAATCAGAGTCGGTCCAAAGTGATTGCCAATATCATTCTGCACGAGCAATACCGGGCGGCACCCGCCCTGTTCCGAGCCGATATTCGTACCGAGGTCAACAAGGTAAATATCGCCACGGTGATAGTTCCAGTTTTCTTTCATAGACTAAGTTCCTTTCTACATTCCAGTTTTGGATATGTAAAAGCGACCGCTGAACACGGTCGCCACATGGGAGGATATATCAGAATTTTTTCGGGAGCGAATACTTCTTTCCGCTGCCGTTGTAGATTTTCCATACCTGATAGAGATACTTTTTGTATCCGGCAATGTCAACGCCAACGGCTCGTCCCTCACGGGGGATCGTCAGCGGGTCAACATTGCTAAGGCGGGTAATCAGCCGCTGAGGGATGTAACTGTCATGGTATCGGTCAACGAAACGGGTAATACCGATGATGTTTTCTCTGCGGAACGAATCTGGTTCGCCGCCCCAAGCGGATACAATAATGCCCATCGCTTCCTTATAACGTTCTTCACCGAGCCGCCGATAGGCGTTCATTGCTGTCTTGATACAGCCGATCCGCATATGTCCACGTTCCTGGTCGTAATCCAGTTCAATGCCCAGATCCGCATTTGCTTTGAGAAAAACAACAGCGTTCCCATCCTCACCGAAAATCTCGGCACGGACACGAACGCCGGGTGTCAGACGGGCAGATTCGCCGGTCTGCCTGGCAAAGAGCAGAGCTTCCTCTTTTTCGCTCATTCCCATATATACTTTGCAGAGAATCGGCAGGTCGTTACCACCATTCAGAGCTTTGCGGGCATCAATGGTATGCTGTCCGTCAAAGACATAGTATTTCCCGTCACGGTAGCTGACCTTGGGTTCGTTGGCGATACGCTCGTCAAAGTTACTGACGATACGCTTTACCCGCTCGCTTTTCAGTTCTCGCTGATAGTCCTCACGGGGAGCGATGATCTCGCTGCTGTCAATCACCATCATTCGGTACAGGGGTTCAGGTGTCATCATATTGAGTTAAACCTCCTTCATATTGTGCTAAAAAATCGTATCCGGTGCGGATCAGTTTTTTGATTTCGGTGCGGCATTTTTCCAGTTCAAAAAACGCCGCATAATTGGTCTGGCAGAAGTTCCAGCGGAACATCATGGATTCCAGAGCATCATTCATTTCGTAAATCATAGTATCGGGATTGCCGTTGCCACGGTCTAAGAGCATATCGTCTGCGATTTTCTGTATCAGCTTGATGTCGGGTTCATCCGGTTTTGGGACTTTCCGCTTTTTCGGCGGGTCTTTGTCCTTTCGGGGTGGCTGCTCACGGAGCTTTTCCACAAGAGCCGGTCTGTCCTCCGGTTCGGCTTTCAAAACAGCGGAAACATCGGCATCCGTAGGTTTCAACGAACCGTTCAAAATCTCTTGGCGTATGCCTGGGGCAACCTCATCTGCAATATCAATGCCTTTGGCATAACGCTCGGCACGGCGAACATATTTCTCGTTCACACCGTTTTCCGTTGCGATTCTCTCACTGGTTTTCGACTTTGACCGCAAGTGGACATTTTGTCCACTTGCGGTGAAGTGACCTTTTTCATTGCGAGACAGTCCTCGTTCTCCACCATGAGAAGATTTTTCTGCTTCATACTGTTTTCCAATCAGATATTTCTTCTGTTCCGGGGTCAGATTTCTCCGTCCGAGCTGATTTTTGCATATCCAGGCAATCACGGAAAAACGGTCATCAAACTGCTTTTCATGGATGCTGTACTGGATATGCGGGTGCTTTTCCAGAATGTGAAATCGGTTGTGTCCGTCCACGATCACACCGTTCCACACGATAATGGGGTTAATGACAATGCCATCGGAAAGAATGTTTTCCTCAAGCTGACGAAACTCCTCAGCAGACAGTGGGGGGATCTTACTTTCAAATTCCGGGTCTATTCTTAATTCCATAGTGTCCTCCTTGTACGCTATGTAAAGAAGCGAACTGCCGAAGCCGTCCGCTTTCTGGTTTTCTTTGCAATTACCGTATTTGTCTCATCCCCCGGTAGTGGGACTCACCAGACGGCAGTCTGCGAAGCTGCTCCATAGGAATCGAACCTCCCCGCCTTCTTTGCGGCCGGGCTGCGAATTACAGAAGTATCGTTAGCCCTGCGTCCGTCATCGCCGGTTCGGTAGCAATCCGAATCTCGCAGGTGGATTTATCGCTCGCCTCGCATAAAGGGTCTTGGCGCTCAACCTGCCGTGGCTCGTGGTACACAGGAATGTATCTGATGAGTGTCTATTCAGTTTTCAAGCTGCGTTCGTATCAGCGTTTTGCCGATGTATAGAAAGGGAATCAAGTTGTCCTTTCACCTATCGCCGTTTTGGGGTCGATTTTGCACCCTGTTTTATGACCCCTGCGAAAATTTTTTAATTTTTTTCGTTGCGGCAATGATGCTCTTGGAAATATTCTGATGGCTGACGCCCTCAATCTCACCGATCCTGTCGATAGTCATGCCGTCAACGTAATACATCCAAAGTCTGCGGAACTGCGTTTCCGTCAGCTTGTCCTTGAGTTTTACGACCATTTCTGATGCTGCCCTGCGTTTTTCGTCTCTGCTGTGCTGTCGCTCCAGGACAACATCCGTGGCTGGAACAGCGAGCGCTGCTTCTGACAACTCATCAGCGGCGAGAGTGTGATTGGACTCTCTGTGGTCGAGCTTTTCTTCCTCGTGGAAGTTCTCGTCCGACCATTTCTTGAAAGCGAGAAATTCTTTCTCAGTCGAAAAATCATCACGAGTGATGCGAATGGGTTTTCCGTTTGCAGACGGATACACGATGGCATCCGGGTCTTTCTTGTTAAGTACATAAATGCTGTTTCTATTAACCATTTTGGTTCCTCCGATTTTTCTGAAATTTGAATTTGCATAAAGTCAAATTTCAGTTCGGAGGACCACGGCAGCGCCGTACTGTTCTCAGGACATCAGGCATGAAAAAATCCTTTCCGCTGACGAAAGCAGCAGAAAGGATAAAAAAGAGCCGCAAGACGGTGGTTACAGTTCCCATGCCGTAAAAACAGAAATACGATTATATTTCTGTTTCATGCGGCTCTTGGGATGACTACACCAGTCTGGCGGCTCCACAGCTCAGCTATGAATATTTAATTGAAAAGAAGTTATTTCTCTAAGTGATGTCGCAGGCGTCTCATGCTTAAAACATTGAACACCGTCACACGACCACATTTTTTGCACTTTACTTCGACGTGCCCTCTTGTGTCCTCGTAGACCGTTATTGCGTTGTGAAGGCAATAAGGACACTTCAGGTTTCTCTCTTTTTGAGAGGCGATAGCGGTGCGGGCACGAACGATTTTTTCAAGCATCTCCGGCGATGGCTCGGACACACGGATATTCTTTTTCATGCCCACACCTCCAACGGATTGACATACTCCGAATAGGGACGATCTTCTATGTAGCCAAGCTGTCTCAATCTGATGACAGCGGCAGACTTGGAAACGCCGAGCTGCTGGCAGGTCATATTCAAAGCCAGATCATCCCGATAACTGAATCTCCCCTCATAATTGACGAGCGCCTTACCTCCTGCAAAATACCACATCGCAAGGTCAATCTCTCTTTGCGGCATGAGAATAGCGGCACCTAATACATTCGCCTGCCACTCGTTCCAGTCCTCGTGCGTTTTAAGCTCCCGGAGGGAGTAGGCTTTTCGTGCGGCGTACTTCTTACGGCAGGTATCTTGAACCTCGTCTGTTTCCAGATAAAAAAGGATCTGGTGGGCGCACTCGTGGGCGAGCGTAAATCTTCGTTTGCCGCAGAGCTGCCGCACCTGTCCCGGCTTGATAAAGCTCTCATCCAAAAGAATCTGGTTTCTTCTAAGAGCAATGCTTCGCTGAGCATTTGATTCCTCGATAATGTACTCCGTGTTCTCATACGCCGTCAGACCATAAATACTTCCGTCCGATGAAAGACGGGCAAATGAGACATCCAGGCTGAGATAGTCCGTTGCAAACTGGTCAATCGGCGTTGCACGAGCGATACGAGCCTTGTCCGTTTCACAGCCGAAAAAGAACTCGTTGAAATCTCTTGTGACTGCCGCAGCAATTTCTTCAATTTGTTTTTGCGATAAAATCATTTCCTCCGCTCCTTTGCTTCTGTAAATTAAGCGATACGCAATATGCCGGAATGACCGAAGTTCTTCCGCCTGCATACTCAAACTGCCTATTATTTGTAAATTCTCTGTTCATCCTTACGCATGACCCTTGACATTGTGAGCAATTCAAAGTATACTATGAGCAGTTGAATTACTCATACATTATTATACGCATCTCAAGTGCTCTTGTCAATAGTTGTGAGTAATTAAGTTTCTCATTATATGAACAGGAGTGAATACCGCAATGAAGTTTGGAGAAAAGTTTAAGACCGAGAGGTTAAAGAAGAACCTGACGCAGCAGGAGGTAGCAGATAGTCTTGGTATCAATCGACGGATGATAACCCGTTACGAAAATGGTCTTTCTTTCCCTCGAACTAAGGACGCCTACAAAAAAATAGCGGATTTCTTCGGCGTTGATGTGAACTACCTGCTGACGGAGGATGATGAATTTGTAGTCCGGGCATCTGAGCAATACGGACTGCACGGTATGAAACAGGCGCAGGAGCTGATTGATGGAATGTCCGGTTTGTTTGCAGGCGGTACGCTTTCCGAGCAGGATAAGGATGCTGTTATGAAGGCTTTGCAGGATATTTATTGGGAATCCAAAGCCCGCAATGTAGAAAAATACACTCCCAAGAAATATAAAAAGCAAAAGACCGAAGAATAAATTTCCTTATCTGCGCCATGAGGGAGGTGGGTGTTTCGTGCTGATCCGCTCGGAAGAAATATATAAAAAGGCAAACCGTATTGTGAAAACCTGCGGTACAAGAGATACCTTAAAAATTGCCCGTGAATTGGGCATCTATGTGCATTTTATAGATGAATTTAATGAGCTTCTCGGTATGTACACATACCGGCATAAAGAACGACACATTTTATTGAACTCCAGTATGGAGGATATGGTTCTGCAGATGGTATGCGGACACGAAATCGGGCATGATAATCTGCACCGTTCTCTTGCAAAGCAAAATAACTCTTTGCCGGAGTTTGTGCTTTTTGATATGCGTACCAAGCATGAATATGAGGCAAATGCCTTTGCTGCACACCTCATCATTGATGACGATGAACTGATCGACAATCTCAGGCAGGGATATGATGTGGTCCAGCTTTCTTCAATCATGGGGACGAACATCAACCTGATGCTGATTAAACTCAATGAAATGAACCGTATGGGCTGGCGCTTGAATCTGCCTTATGTCCCACATTCTGATTTTCTGAAAAACATAAGACCGGAATAGCACTTCAATGGTTAAAGCTCTGTTCCGGTCATATTTTCTAATAAATTGTCTGCAAAATATCAGAACCCTTGCTGAACGAAGCCTCAACTTCATTCAGCAAGGGCTCTTTAATCGCTATGTAAGCTCAGGGGTTGTTTCCAGATACAAGCAGTTATTCTGATTCCTCTTAACCTTAAATCCTATCGGATTCTCTTTCGCCCACTGTGGGTCTTGTGCCGCCCGTTTCTGCCATGCCGCATGAAACTGCAGCGCAGTCTGAAAGATTGCTTCTTCAGCCTCCTTGCGGGCTTCTACAGCAGTCTGCATTTCCGTGTATGTACCAAGGTAATAAGCCTTTTTCTGAAATACGATTTTTGCAACATACTTGCCCCGAATCAGATACACACCTTTGCATCCGGTGGAATTGTTCTTCGGTATTTTTGTACTTTCCAGCATTTCCAGGGAAGTGCCGTCTATGTGGTTCAGAAACTCTTTCAGCGCCTGGTCATGCTCTTTCTTCTGGCAGCCGCAGCTTTTCACATTGGAATACATCAAATCATTATAAGACACTTCCAACTCCCTGCCGCAGCTGCATTTACAATGCCAAAGGACAGACCCCTTTGAACTGCGCTGATCCGTCGGATACAACGCAGTCAAGCGTCCAAACACCTGACCTTTAATATTGGCAAGTGCCTGATTTCTTACCGTCTTACATCCACAATGCGTTTTCCTGCCGGTGACAAGCAATGTTCCCAGCACCTCACAGATATTTCCGCAGTCACACTTGCATTCCCACCATAGACCCCGGTTCGTGCTTTCTTTCTCAATTTTTTGTATCACTGTCAGATTGCCGAAACGCTTTCCAGCCAAATCATGAGCAAGAGATTTTTGAGCCTGTTCTTTTCGCAAACATCCGCAGCTTAAAGAACCTCCTGATTTTAACGTCCGTTCCAAAACATAACGCTCTGTGCCGCAGACACAACGGCAAGCCCATTTCCGTTCCCCCCTCGGAGTCAGGATATAGTCTTTCAATACCGTCCAACGACCAAAGACTTGACCGGACAGTTCTGGAACGGGTCTCATGGCAGAACCTCCTGACGGTCACAAAACACTGTAACCCGTGTTTTCCCGCCGTATGTACAAGTATAAAGCACCAAATCATGATCGCTGTTTTGTACAGCATCTACTTCTGTCGGCTTCAGCGTTTCTACACGGATGACCTCATAGAGATTTTCAATACCCTCCATATCGGTAAAGCCCACCTCGTCCCCCGCTTCCAGATCTTTCAGGTGTCCAAAGTGTTTTTTATAATTGTGGGCGGCAATCACCAAATCGTCGGTTCTGGAAGAACCAAACTGACGGCAAGGTGCAATTTTTAATCTTGCATAGTCCCATTCAGACATTACCGGCAGTTCCAGCTCCAACTTGGGAATAGAGAGATAGCCTACATAACCGTAGCCGTCAATCTCTGTAACAGGAAGCTCCGGAGCAAGCGTTTCCTGCGGTACTGTTTCTTCGGGGAGAGTAGAGGGTGCCGTTTCAATAAGCGTCTGCACATCCGCCAGCAGGCTCTCGGCTTCCTGTCCGGCCTGTGCATCCTCGTACCTGTTGTATAAGAAAAGGGACAGTGCTGATAGAATCAGCACCGTCCCAACGAGTACGAAGGCAATGCCCGATTTCTTAGGCACGTTCATTCTTCCTCTTCTTTGCAATTACATAAATTCCGTATGCAATGAGCACAAGACCGAGAGCACCCATCACAGGAATTGGCCAGCTAAGCTGACCGGTTTGAATCAAGCTTTCTGAATTGGTGATGGTCACAACACCATTCCAGTAAGAGTAGGAAGGAACCCAGCCTTTTGGGATACTGGTTTCAATAATCTGCCAATTACCGTTTCCGTCCAAATTGCGCCAGGAATAGGACCAGTTATTCCAATCTCCCAGCCAGACAGACTCAACAGCATGATCTCCATTATAGAGAGTAACCTTCACAGAATCAGGATGGTCTTTTCCATCGACATCCCATTTTTTAATTACTTTCAAGTCAACGGGGTCAACAGGCTCAGTTGGGTCAGTCGGATCAGTTGGATCGGTTGGGTCAGTCGGGTCGGTTGGCTCATTTTCTTCCGTATTGGTAATGGTCGTGGTATTGCCCTTTGTGGTATAAGTTGCCTCATATCCATCTGGCACTTCCGCTTCAAGAACACTCCAGTTATAGTCATCGTCCAGCCGGTCCCAAGTGTAGACCCAGTTATTAGACTGACTCAGTTCCACCTCATCCCGAACTTTGCCGTCCCGGAGAAGCTGTACCGTCACGCTGTCCGGACGGCCGATTCCATCATCCACCCACACTTTACGGACAGTGAGCATGGTGTCATCATCGGGGGGATCGACAGGATCGTCAAAACCCTCAACCACAAACACCCAGTCTACCTCGCCAATGCGGTCTGCATACTCGTTTCCCATTTCGATGGGAACAGTAAGCTGCACATCCAACTTGGCGGATTCTCCTTTTCGGAGTGTACCCAGATATACATTATCCGAAAGTCCGTCCAGTTCATCCGGCGAGGCATCATAAATTACCTTACCGCCGCTCTTTACCGTCATGGACAGCTGGGAGAGGAAATCGTGCATATACTCCAGCTCGGAAGCTGCGCCCCGGCGCTCATCGCTGCGAAGCTCTGCAAGTACCTTATCACTGATAGGGTTCCCGTTTTCATCATGCAGAACTGCCCGCATATAGACCTTGATGTAATCGCAGTCGTTCGATTTATTCTGGATTGTTACTTCTTCGCTGAGGGTGTCGCCTGGCATGACCCCTTTGAAATTGTCAAAAAGATCTGTCTCTGTATAAACGCTGCCAGGTTCAAAGGCAATCACCTTTCCGCTCTCGAATGTGACGGAAGATTCCGCTGCAAAAGCCGTAACAGTCATGCTCATCATCAGCATCAAAGCCAGCAGGAGCGAGAAGCATTGTTTTACGATATTTTTTATTTTCACTTTCCCGCACCTCCTCAGCTAAGTGTTTCAGGGTCTACGCCCCATGCTTTTACAACCGCTTTTGTACCATCATCCGCAACGCCCTTCGCCTGAATTGCTTCTGCCATGACCTCAATGACCTGCTTGCCGCCGTCGGCATCCGTGTAAGAGCCGGACAGCGTGATACTGTCGATTAAATCAGCAGCAGGCTGTGCACCGGGAGCAACCGGTTTGGTGTAATAGTAGTAATCGCCATTTTTTACCCAGCCTGCACCGGGAGTGAAAGCAGGGATTTCAGCTTCGCCGCCGATGTGTTGCCCCTCATCGTTCACACGATAAGCTACCAGCTTCACCCGGATATAGGCATCCGTATCGCCGATATTGGTAACATTAACATTGGACTTTGTACTGCCGTTAAAATCCTCTGTTACTTCACAATCCACAAAGGACGGTTTGAACGTGTTGGTTACCGGCTCTGTATTGGTGACCAGATAGGCTAAGGTTCCTCCAACCACTGTGGTCACAAGCATTAGAAGGGAGAGGAGTAAAATCCCGGCTCGATTGTTTCTTCTGCGTCTGCGCTTACGCTGTAAGTGCTTTGGTTCATATTTTCCGTGATACATTGACTACCCCTCCTTCCTTAATTTTTTCCACCGAAGATGTTTTTCACAACTTCGCTGAATCCGTTGAGCCAATAATTATTGTCCTTGCTGTTTGTGCAGGTAATCCATCCATCAGGCTTCTCAGCAGTCAGAGTCGCCCCGGAACCGTTGTTGCCGCTGTAACGCCAGCTCCATCCTTCATCTTCCTGGATGGTATAAGTGCCTACCGGAAGCTCATAGATGATTTCACTGTTGTTGCCTACAATGGTAACTTCGGTGTATTTTTTGTCATCTTTGTAAACATCGAATACATAAGGCTCGTCACCTGCGCCGCCTTGCTTGTTGATTGTCAACTGACAGGTTTTTACATGGAGGAGGAACGCAGGATCGCCGTCCAGCGTTGTCTCATTCCAGCCGCAGGCAGGGGAACAATCCTGATGTACAAAGGTTGTATATTGCTGCACGTCTTCCGTACCAATCTTTACTTCTGCCTTGACAGGAACATCCTGCTTGGTATTGACTTTACCATCCTGAATTTTCGTATCGTCAGGAGTATAGGTCATAGCAAGTACCGGTGCATCGCCAGTCATAACTACGCCCTCATCTGAAGAAGTCGTGTCACCGTGTTTCCAACTCTCGGAAACCTTGTTTGCAGTAAAGTCAGCCGGAACAGTATCGCCGTAGTACACCTCGCTGTCCTTGTAGGTCAGTTCGGGCTTAAATACATTGATTGTTCCATCCCCCTTACCGCTCTGTTCGGAGACTGTACCCGAATTCTTAGGCGTTACCTTGACCGAAACACTATATGTAGTATCCTCTTTCAAGTCGCTCAAATCGGTAACCGTATTGCCATCCTTATCCTGATAAGACACTTCAATATTGACATATTCATACTGCCAGGATTCCAAACCATAGTTTTCTTCGCCGAGTTTCAACTCCACATCGCCAACCTTGGCGGTTGCGCCGGACTTAATCTGATCGGCAGTCAGATCGCCCAGGAGATAGACATTCTTATCTTTGGCGGTGACGGTAATGTCCTTGATCTCCACATCAACATCGGGGCGTTCAAACTCAAACATGGGTTCCGTTGCATCGCCATTCTCATAGACTCCGGCGCTGGTGTTGGTATAGACACCGTTGCCGCCAAGGAAACCGTCTTTCACTGTCACAGGGAAGGAAATGACCAGCTTATTGCCCCGGTAGGTGGTTTGACCATTGGTGGTTTCCGTACCGCACCAGTTTTCGGAGAAGTTAAAGCCCGTCACGTCTACTTTGTCGCCTTTTATCGTAGCGACTGCACCCATTTTATCGTTGTTCTCCACCCACTGGTTCTCGCCGGTATAGCGGTAGGTTTCCAGCTTGATGTCATTAACGGTTGTCCCTGCGGGAAGTTCAAACTGAGGAGCGATAATGTCCTTGATGACGGCTTGTTCATCCAGAGTGGTGGAAGAACCGCCCTGTTCGATATTGTCGGAAATCTGCTCAAAGATGTCATTCAAAGTATCTGCATCAGAAGCAGAGAGGTAATAGCTGGGATCCTGGGGCGTTCCGTTATTGGAGGAAACATTCTGCATGAACTGGTTTGCCTGTCTGTTGTTTGCCCCCTCAGCAATTCCGGCAGAGGTTGCATCCGCACCTTCAAAGATACCCACAGAATAAACGGTCACACCGTCATTTTTCAGTTCTTGTGCCTCAGAAATGGCAGCATTTGCGACATTGCTTTCATAGCCGCTCCAACCAGGGGAACCGTCCGTAAACAGAACCACGACCCGGCTCCTCTTTTCATCTTGCGGTACGGGATTGGCATCCAAAATGCCCTTCGCCATTTCCAGACCGTAGTTGGGATAAGTAGCGCCACGGGCAGCCAATGCATCTGTGGAAGCATTCACATTGTCCTGTCCAGCCTGCGTGTTCATATCCTGCAAGGCTTCTTTGTAGTGACTACTAGCATTGTTGTTGTAGTTATACTGTGTACTTCCCACAAAAACTTCAGTGTTTTCATAAGTTGGATAATCACTGCTGTCGTTGGTATAGTTACCAGTTGCAAACCCAACCACGGCAACACGGTGATCCACATCATCACCGGTGCCTAAGATACCGTCCTCGCCTTTGGCTTTCCCAGAAACAGAGTTGGTAAAACCGGATACGGCATTTTTCAGGGCTTGCAGCCTGCTCATGGAGCTGACAGCAAACCGCTCATACAGAGGAAAGTCCGGTTCAGTATCTCGTCCGGTAGAGGTACCGATCTCCTGTCTGTCACCATTGCTGTCCGTATAAGAGTAGGTATATTCGTATGTGTTGCGATCTTGACTTTCGCTGCGTACATACAGGGGACCTTTCCCCTGAAAGTCTGGTACGGTAGCATTGCGCTCGCTTACGATGGTGGAGCCATCCGGGAAGGTATAAGTAAAGGTATATCCCCAAATAGAGCTCCCTGTACGAACCAGTTCTACCTTCTCGTAGTTTTCGCCATTCTTAATATAAAGGTTTTCCCGATTCGAATAATAATCACTTCGTCTACCATCATCATTCGTCCAGGTAGTAGGACACTCGGTATAGGTATACGGTCTGTGTCTTTCAACGGAAACGGTCACATAACTGCCATCGTCCAGCTTGTGGTACAAATTCCTATTTCTGCCGCCGTTGTGTCGAAGATCATAATAATCGCTGTTATCCTTGTTTTCGTAGAGGCGGAAGTCATAGGTATTCATATTGCTTGTCATAGACCCGGACTGATCCAGAACCAGCACAATATCCGCAGGGACGTCCTTTGTTACTTCTGTAGAGAACTTTTCGCCAGTGGCGTAGGCTTCCAGCGTAATAGTATAGGTACCATCGCCATTGTCTGCGGCTGTTTTGCTGATCTCCATGCCCTTTTTCTCATCGCCGTCCCCGGCGGCATAAACTGGCAGAGCCAATGTTCCGGGAATCGCTGTAGAAACCAACAGCGACAGGGAAAGGAGGAGCGAAACTGCTTTTGATTTTTTCATAATTTTCCTCCCTCCTTATCCAACGACAGGCGCACCAAAAGGTGCTACATGATCGAAATTTACCGTCGGATAGATAATCTCACTATCAACCGGTTCATCATCCGGTTCATCGGAGATAACCTCCGGCAGGGGAGCCGGTTCCAGTGCAAGAGCCTTTTCATCAATCTGTGCAACCTGCTCCTCCGTCAGTTCCCCGATTTCTTCTTCCGTCAGGGATTCGATCATTTCCATGAGTTCCTCATAAGTTTCACAAGCCATGAGACGGTCAAACAGGCTCAATTTGTGGCAAGGACAGGAGCAGCCTTCTACTGTACAGTCATCAGAGCACCCCTCGATATGCACAGGCGTTTCAGGAGCAGTAGGGGCAACATACAAAGGGCAGTCCTCGGCATGGACAATGGTTCCGTCCTCACCAGCTACTGCACCACAGGTACACTCTTTTTCCTCCGGCTGTGCGGGAGCCTGATACAGAGGGCAACCTTCGGTGTGAACACCGTCCTCAGTGCCGCAGGTGCAGATCGGCTCTGCTAAATCAGGCTGTTCGTTGCTCTGAGAAAGATAGCAGGCATCGCTGTGCTGATGCTCCTCCAGCGTACAGGTCAGTTCCTTAGAATAGCAGCTGTCATCATGCTGATGGCCCTCGGATTCTTCCTGTCCGCACACAAGAACACGCTCGGCAGTATAACATCCATCCCCATGCGTATGTGTCTCATCCTCAGACAGAGTACAGGTCAGGACAGTTTGCTCCTCATAGCAGCTGTCATCATGGGCATGAGCACCTTCGCCAGCTTCCAAGCCGCAGGTCGGAACATCAGAAACTATGTAACAAGCATCCGTATGGGTGTGCTCCGTCTTTTCACATACCAAAGTAGAATGTGCATCTGCTTTGATTGCCAGCGTACCTGGGACACAAACAGAGGCAAGCACACAAAGGCTCAATCCCAATGTAAGAAATTTTCTCTTCATCTGTTATCCCTCCTTATTCCCCGTCAGGCCAGCCTGCGGCTTCCATTACCGTATCACCATTGTTGGCAGTCTGGACAGCCTGGGCGGAAATAACAACGTTGGCAGTACAGTTTTGATACGCATTGCCCATCTCTGCACTGAAGCGAACTTCTTCCATTACAGGCTCTGTTGTCTCACCGGGAGCCAAAACCTTTTCATAATAGAAGTTACGATCATCCCGGTTGAGCTTCCATTCTCCAGAGGTGCCATAGATATGGACATACTTGATCCCCTCGTCAGAGAGGTCGCTGCCATCTTCTCCCGTAATGGTAACCTCCATCTTTAAGCGCACCCAGGCGTCGTTGTCGCCGGTGTTTTTAACCTGGACGATTTTGCTGGCAGAAGTACCGGGCATGACACCCTTAATGCCTTCTTCCGGGAACTCTACCAAAGTACCGTCCTCTTTCTTGGTTTGCTCCACCAGCTCAATGTTCACATCGCCAGAGGTAATCACGTTGTGTGCCGTATCCTCAGATGTGAAGTAAGCCAATGTGCCGGCAGTCGCAATAGCCAAACACATGACCACGGCTGCTACCAGCAAAATTTTCTTCTTCATTCGCAGTTCCTCCTCGCATTTATACTGCAATCCGCAGTTTTATTTCTTTTCTGACTTATAGCCATATGAGAATATCCGAAGGGACGCTTCGGGTACTCTCATATGGCCACCCCTCTTGAGCCGCCGAGGGGTGGGCCACGAAAAATCTCAAATTAGAAACCGCAGGTGGTGAACCATGCAGCGATTTCTTCCACGGTCATATTCTGAACATCAGCCCAACTTGCCTTAGCGCCCTGAGCCTGAACAGCCTGAGCAACAACATTGATCGGCTGAGCTTCTTCATTGCCGGTCAAAGTAGTAGGCATTACAATCTGATCAAACAGAGCATCGGTGGTCTGACCAGCTTCCATTACCTTGGTGTAGTAGTAATAACCATCGGTGTGCAGACCCCAGTTTTCACCCAGCTTATTATCAACATAATCGGTACGGTAGATGATGTCGCCCTTTTCGCCGAACTGCTTCAAGCCCTCAACGCTGATGCGGACGAAACAAGGGTTGCTCTTCTCGTCAACAGTAACAGTGGGGTCTTTTTTCAGAGGCTCACCGGGGTAAACGGTATCAGCATCCTTGCTCCCCTCAGCATCCCAATTAGGCTCGGTAAGGTCGATGTTAACATTTCCTACGGTAAATACGTTCTCTGCTTCATCTTTGTCGGTGAAATAAGCAAGAGTACCGCCGATGACAGCAACCGCTGCCAAACAAACGGTAAGGCATACAGCCATGATTTTCTTTTTCATGATAGCGATTCCTTTCATTTTGTCGTGTTATGTATCCGGCAATTACCGATATACATCAGTGAGTTAGTTCTTCGGAACATTTGCCCAAGCCTCGGCAGCGGTAAAGGTATCCGTATTGTTCTTATACAGCTGAGAAGCATAGGCGGTGATGGTCAGGGTTGGCTGATTGTTTTCAGCCTCAGCCATCATTTCCTTGGTGACTTCGCCCTTGACGGTAACCTGGTCGTCTTTCAGAACGCTGAATTCCGTTCCCATGTCGGCAGTCTTAACCTCACGGTAGTAAACACCTTCAACACCTTCCAGAGCTGTCCAGCCATCTGCCATCTCGTAGGTCATGTAGCTGTCGAAGTTTGCAGACTTCTCCACCTTGACGAACAAGTAGCATTCCTCAGAGCCTTTTACCACAGTGGTCTTTGGGTCCTTATGGATGGTGTAGCCAGGAACCATTTTGTACTCTTCTTCGGTTTCTGTCAGGGTAACATCAATATCGCTGGTGGTGAACGTGTTAACCACAGCATCGGTTTTAGCCGTCAACCACGCAAGAGTGCCGCCGATGATACAGCCAACTACGAGAACCAAAGCCACAAGCAGCGCCAGAGTTCTTTTCTTCATGTCGTTTCCCTCCTCTCCTCATATATTTGAATTGCTTGTATCTCTATCAGAGGTGCGGTCATACCGAAACCTCTCAATAGACGATTCCTATTCAGTTGTTAAATCCAGCCGCAGTCCAAATATCGGAAGCGCTCTTGCCGTCAAAGCCGTCAGCCTGAATTGCGTAAGCGGTGACATTGATTTCCTTGCCAGCGTAGCTTGCCAAAATCTCGTTGTTCACATCGCCCTTAATGGTAAAGCTCTCGAATACGGTCACATTGTCGCCGCCCTTAACAACTGCAGGATTGGTGTTGTCAGTGGTGTACACATAGATGCCATTGGCTTCATCCACAGCAACCCAGCCCTTGTCTTTCATCTGCTCAGCGACGGTCTTGGTATCTTCGATGTCAGCAATCCCGTTTGCAACCTTGACAAACAGGTAGCAATCTTCGCTGTCAGCATCCACATGGACGATAGGGTCCTTCACATACTCCTTACCAGGCATCAGCTTGTATTCGTTCGCCTGGTCACGATCATTCTCGCCTGGGGTGCTGTTGTCCACGTCGGTTTCGTCCAGGGTTATGGCGACATTTCCCACAGTGAATGTGTTGACAACCTCGTCAGTGGAAGTCAGGTAGGCCATGGTTCCCAGCACAGAGGCGGTGACAAGCATTACCGCACAGAGGCTCAGAAGCAGTGCTTTTTTTGTTTTCTTCATTTGAGAAAACCTCCTTCAATAAATTTTTATATAGGGAGCCTTGCGGCATTGCCCTCATTGTTTCGGGATATGATCCCGTTCATATCTGCCTTTTGTTTTCTTTTTCTCCTTGTCTTTATCGTCAGAAGAAAACAGGTCTGGCAGAAAGACCAACAGCAGCAGAACTGCGCCAACGGAAATGGCTACATAGGTTCCCGGAGGATTCTGAATGTAGTCAGCGAAATATCCCAAATAGGGAATTGTGAACACCGGAGAGCCGATCACATTCTTATAATGAACCAACTTGCCGTCCTCAGCATCGTTGGCGTCGCCCTTGGTGCGGTAGCGCAGCGTGTCTGGCTCTTCCTCATCAGGAACGACTTCTGTAATGCGGTGAGTTGCCACGGTATCCTCATCCAGCATGAAAGTGATGACATCGCCCGCTTCCAGTTCTTTGTAGTCCACATCTTTAACATAGATGAGGGAACCGACATGATAGGTCGGCTCCATAGAACCGGAAAGCACCGTGAATACCTGAAGCCCAACCAGCCGAACGCCTACCAGCGCAACGGCGAGTATCACAGCAAGAACCACGATGATGTTCGTGATGATATTCCAAATTTTTTTAATTGTTTTTCCCATACCCTTTTCCTGTTCTGCGGCAGATCAGTGCCGCCCTTTCTCTCGTTCTATTGCCGGTCGGCTTTCTCCGGCAGTTCCTTTTTCATCTCCGCTTCGATTACGTAGAATGCCGTATTGAACGCTCGATTTTCTGCATCAGCCTCATCCGGCGTTTCCTGGTTTACCACCAGAATTGCAAAAGAGTTCAGCAGAACAAATAGTGCGTACAGACAATGCTTGGCATCTTCCATGGTGTCAAACCGAGGAAGAATTGTCTCTGCCAGTTCATCCAACTGTATCTGATACTCCTTCTGTGCATACTTTTCAAAATTAGGGGAATGGTAGTAGTACGTGAAAAAGCGGCAGACATCCGGAGTATCAATCAGGTAACGCCATGCCGCATGAAAAACTAACCTGCACCGTTCCGGCAGAGGACAGGCAGACATTTGTTTTCTTACAAGATCAATCTGCCGAATCACATGGTGCATAAACTTGTGGTTTTCAAGAAGATATGCTTGTACCAGCAAATCTTCCTTATTCTCAAAGTAACGATAGATATAAGCGTCATTTACACCTGCATCGCTGCTGATGTTACGGGTACTTATATCTTTCATTCCATATTTTGCAACTGCCCTAACTGTGCTTTCCAAAAGAGCCGTTCGCTTGTCATCTATCAATATTTGCACCTCGCTTACTGATTGAGGGCATTTGCTACACAAACTGAAAAAATTAAGCCGATTACGGCCATTTTTTCGCTGTCCTTTCTTCGCAGAGTAAGGCACTCTGTCAAATCACAGTTTCAAAACCTGAATAGCCTTGTACTTTTGCCGTCCTTGAGGGGGAAAGACACAAAACTGTGACTGCGGAAATTAAAGCCCGACGGCCGCCAGTTTGTTCATATTGTCCCGTTTCAGCTCCATTGAAGAATGCACATAACGGTCAAGGGTAATGGTTGTATTGGCGTGTCCTAAAATCTCGCTGAGAGATTTGATTTCAAAGCCAACTTCAACACAACGGGTGGCGAAGGTATGCCGAAGCGTATGAAAATGCACGCCGTCCAAACCGCAGATTTCGGTATAACGCTCCATGCGGTATTGCAATGTTCTTGGCTCCATATAATGAGAGGTTCCGGTCAAAACAAAAGCCGCAGGACTTTGCGGATTCATCTTCCGGCAAAGCTCGGCGGCAGTTTCGCTTATGGGAATTGTCCGGGTAGAAGTATCGCTTTTAGGAGAGCCGATCACAATTTTTGTTTTGCTTTCCTGATCGGGATTCATGTCTTTCAGCCTCTGCATGGTCGAGCAGATTTTGATGGTATTATCTTTCAAAGAAATGTTCTCCCACCGTAAAGCACACAACTCACCAATCCGAATTCCCGTGAGAAGTGCAAGAAGCACACCGAACTTACACGAATCCATATCATCCAGAAGAAATCTGGAAAACCGGGTTTGCTCCTCTCTGCTCAGTACACGCATTTCCTTTTTGCTTTCCTTTGGATAGTTGATGTTCAACGTAGGGAATGTTCCGGGAAATCGTTTCGCTGTATAATCGAGAATGGACCGCACGACCACCAGAATATCTTTGACAGTCTTAGGTGCCAGTTCTTCTTCAAAGAGAAGTTCGTTCGCAAACTGCTCAAACAGTGCGTCGTTCATTCCCAAAGGGAAACAGCCGCCCAATCGAGGCTTTATGTGTTTATCAAGAATCGTCCTGTACTTTACACAGGTGGACTCTTTGAAGCGGTTTCTCCCAGATTCAAACCACTCGTCACAGAACCACGAAAAACGATGCCGGGAATTTGATGCTGGTATCGGCTTTCCACTGAGCAGCGCAGCTTTCGCCTTGGTGACTTTTTCTTTTGCTTCCTTATAGGTTTTCCCATAACAGAATCCGTATTTGATTTTCCCGGACAGTTCATACCCTTTGATATACCGTGCTTCCCATCGACCATCCTTACGCTTAAAAATATTTTCGCCTTTTGCCATTTGCTTACCTCCATTAGTAATTGAAAAATTTAGTTTGACTGCTCCTTTGACTGCGAATCAAATGCAGAGCAACAGTCTTATTTATAGAATAGCTTTCCTTTGAACCTGAAAAGCCTGTCAGGCAAAAAAATAACCGTATTTTTCCTCTTGAACCCTTGATTTTTCGAGCGATTAGGAGTATAATCCCATCTTTGACAGTTAGAAAAAGAAAAAATCGCTGTATCCCTCATGTTTACTGGGGTATAGCGATTTTTGTCGTTGTTTCGAAATATAGTAATTTATTCCTTCCCTTTACTTTTTTTCTGAATATTTCTCATCTTACTTTTTGTTATGAACTGATAATCTGTTCGGAAACCGCAGACGTCATGAAGATCATCCGTAATTCTTTCTCGTTTGTATAAAGGAATAAACCCCTGTTCCTGTATTTCAGCGAAATTCATTTCTTTTAGAACATCTAATAATTCTTCACATGTATATTTAGCATCCAGTTTTTTCTCAAGGAAACGGTATATGGTCAATGCAAGAAAACAGATTAGAAAATGTGCTTTGATCCGGTTTTCATCCTGTAAATAGACAGGTCTTACAGAAAAATCTGTTTTCATAATCCGGAAACATTCTTCAATCTGCCATCTGCCTTCACTTACTTTTAAAATATCACTAACTTCGTCATCCAAAAGATCTGTGCATACTGCGTAAAAGCCATCATACTGGGCTTCTTCAGAAATCTTGGTTTCATCTAGATAATGATTTACATCAGCAGCTTCCCCTTCTTCTGTTACAGCGATCGTTCCGATGAAACGTGCTGGGTCATTTGGATTTTTTCGGTTCTTTTTTGTGCTCCCTGAATCCAGCATCTTTTGTGCCCGTTCAATCTGTTTGTCTCGAATAGATTTTTGATAAAGGGCATATTTAGGAGAATAGGTAATGATCAGGCGTTGATGCAGCTTCTTTGTGGTGTAGGGCTCGTCTTTATAATAAAGTCCTTTATCATCTTCTGGTAGTTTTGTGATATCAACAGGGGTTCCATCTGATACTCTTTTAAACCCCTGTAAATTTAATGCCCATTCTTTTTCTTCTTTCTTCAGCTTTTTGATGGACTGGGTTACGATATAAGACCGTTCCCCCATGTGGTTGTATTCCCGGATTGATTCAGAGCCAAGCCCGGCATCGCTGCAATAAATAAATTTCTGACAACCAAAATCTCCAAGGACTTTCTTTTCTAACGGTTTGAGAGAGGTCTGCTCATTTGCATTTCCCGGAAAAAGAGAAAAAGCAAGGGGAATCCCATCTCCATCCATAAACAATCCCATTTGGATGATCGGGTTTGGCCTGTGTTCTTTACTTTTCCCGTATTTTTTATTTCCCTCTTCCTGTTCAATTTCAAAGTAATAATTCGAGCAGTCATAATAAAGGACCTTATCATTTCTTTTTCCAAGGAAGTGGGAGTTTTTATAAACTTCAGACTGAATAAGATCACATTCCGCACCAAGTACATCCAATGCCCGGTAGACATCATGAAGTTCGTAGGATGGTTTTTCTAAGAATTCAGATGCAACTTTGTAAGAAGAACGTTTGCTGCAAGGTTCTAAGATTCTTGCATAAATCAAATCCGAGAGGATCGCATTGATATCATACTTGAATTTATATTTCTGTTTCAGTTTCCGACAGATTTTATTCATTTGTAGTTGATAATAAATGGATTGCAGAAACAGATAGCCACCACGGAAGAAGACCTGCTTGTCATAATCTAATTGTCTATCTGCATGGAATGGTATCAATACTGTCTGTGCTTTTTTTCCCTTTTTATATTTTTCAGTTTCTATTTTCACTTCATTTTTCGCCCATGCAACGACATCATCTCTTGTAGGGCCATGTTCAGGCAAAAGTTGTTCTAAGGTTCCCAGCTTGCGGACGATAGCTGAAGTAGTGCTGCCATTTGCTTTTGTATAAGATTTACAGATATAAAAGGACTCTGCATTTTTTGATTTTGTTATGTGAAGATTCATCCGTCATCCCTCCTATCCCTTATTATACAACACAATAACATAAAATAACAGATATAAAAGCATAAAATTTGACATAAAAAAAGCAGGTTTTATGCGACCTGTGAGTACTTTTTTTAATATTCAACTGTCAAACTCCCGAACCCTTGATTTTTCGAGCGATTAGGAGTATAATTTTCTACATATAAGAGGATTGACCGCTTCACAGAGTGCCTTACTCTGTGAAAGGTGGATTTCAGAGCCGTTTTGAAAATTTTTTGGGACGAATTTTTTAGGCTATCCAGAACATCACAGCGACCGATGTCAGTGAGTGCCTTACTCTGCGAAGAGAATAAGCTCCAAGTGAAAACATACTTGGCAAGCAGGGCACGGCGGTACCCACCCGTGCAAAATTTATAGGCTCCTGCATCACGCAGGAGCCTATAAATCGCTTGTCGAGGAAACATCCCCGAACCCCTTTAACACAGATTTCATCTGTGGCTACGCATCGTTCCGACGCTAAATTGAGCACAGTCATTCACGACCGTGCTCTTTCTCTTTGCGCTTCTCCCGTTCCTCAAGATCACGCAATTCCTCGTAATTTGCCGTGTGTACCGCAAGGTCCCGAAGCTCATCCCGTACTCTTTTGAGTTCAGCATACGCTTCTTTTTTCATTGTGAGTTTCTCGGCAAATTCCACCTGCAGGCTCTTAATAGTCGGCAGCTTCTTCAAACCTAATTCATCAAAAGCCTTTTTCGCAGCCTTATGAATGATGATGTCCGGCTCGTGTTCCTCCAGAAACCTTTTGGAATAACCGGACTTCCGATAGCCCACATACACATCCCTGGTCTTTGAATAATTGACGATGTGCGTTTTGAGAACATTGATCTCTGCAATCCTGTTTTGAGCTTCTGTGATTTTCGCAGAAAGCTCTTTTTCTTTTGCCGCCAGCACCGTCTTTCGCTCTGTCATCGCTTCATAGCTGAAACCGTGCTCATCCATGTAGAGCTTGGTTTTTGCCATACGCTTTAGGTTCTCAACGGTCGCCCAGCGGCGATAGCCCTCGCCCATACCGGCGGCAAGTTTCGCTTGAATGTCGATAATGCTTTGCGGTCTGGTTTTGTCCCATACCGTTCTGCGTTTCTTCGGCTGATGGATTTTCTGACCTTTGATGACAGCTCGGATTGTATCCTCAGAATACGCATCGCCCAGAGTGTACATACGGATATTCTGCTTGAAGTCAGCATGAACAAAGGTAAGGTGTTTCCCATTTTTCACTTGGAAGCCCTGCTCTGAAAGCAGAGCGAGAAACGCATTGAAGTCATGGGGTTTCTGCTCCAAAGCATCGTCAATGGCGATACGCAGAAGTTCCCGGTGAGAAGGTTTCCCCTGATAGCCGTGCCACTTGTTATACGCAGAGCTGCCACGCTGCGGTTTTTCAATGACCGATAACTGATGCTCTGTACAGATAAGGTCGCTCAGCCGGGCAACGGCTCTGCCGGATCTGCGGAAATCCCGGAACTTCCGTTTGCAATCGAGCGTGACAGCGTTCCAATAGATATGATTGTGAATATGGGCCTTATCAGTATGAGTACAAACAAAGAAAGCGTGTTTCCCTTTGAGAAAGCGGGAGGCAAAATCATAGCCGATTTGGTTTGCTTCCTCCGGCGTAACCTCTCCCGGCTTAAAAGACTGGCGGACTTGATAAACAAGCACATCGTTCTTTTCGTCTTTGCCGGTAAAGTGTCTATATTGTCTTTTCGATATTAAAACCTCTGATGCAAATGAGCGTGGGTCGCAGGCATAGGCAGAAGTCAGCTCTCCGTTATTTGTTTTTTCGGGGTTCAGTCCGTAATCCGTTCTGTCAGAAATAGATTGGGCAAGCGTCTTGCCCTTTGTGATGTGCATGGGAATGATACGAGTTGTGGCTATGAAAAATCACCTCCCAACGAAAAAAGGCGGGCGCAGCCGAAGCCACACCCGTCTCAATTTAATTCTGTCCAACTTGGTCAGAATTTTCTTTATCCGTAAACTGCGTCCTGCACAAAGTATCGGAATCTCTGCATTTGACCGATCAGCCACGCCGCCAGCATCGGCAGTCCCAGGGGACTAACGAGGAAGGCAAACACAAGAACGATGATGCCGTTGACAACGCTGTCAAGCAGAAGAATCACAAAGCCCAGAATACCGAAAATCGTGCCGAGGATGCCAAAGAACCAGGCAGATAACTTGAGCACAAAGGCGAGTATCCAGATGATAACGGCGAGAGCCGCAATGACCGGTGCGAATAAAATCTTTAAAATGAACTTCATCGAAAGTCCCTCCCTTCTTCTGACTCTATTCTACTGTATCGGGAGGAACAGGGCAAGGATGCCGAAATCAGTCGATGGCGGCGAGCTTTTCGAGGACTTTGTTGTTCGCCTCCCAAATCTGTTCCAGCATACCTTTCATTTCACGAATATCATCTTCATAAATTCGGTTTGTGGAATTTACTCTGCGGGCGATCTGGTTGAAGTTGTTGCTTGTTCTGCGAAGATGAGAAATCATATCCCGAAGTTCGGGCAGTTCCAGTTTAACCACATATCCGTCGATTGCCATTTTGCGAAGATACGCCGCCATATTCATTGTGCCAGCCTGCTCCATACGCCTGCCGATTAAAGCCCGTTCCTCCGGTGTTACACGAAATTTCACTTGAACAGGTCGGTTGCGGTTTGCCATTACAGCTCAGCCTCCTTTACTTTGCCCGGAGACTTCCTCGGCAAATCTGCTTTTGCTTCTTTCAGCTTTTGGAGCACAGACGGCTTTTTCTCTGCTGCAAGCTCCTGTTCCTTTCTAAAGCGGTTGACGAATAAATTGATAAGACCGGGGTGAGCTTGGGTGCAGACATACTCATGAGTACGTCTGCCGCCCCATGCGTCATAATCATTCGGAACCGGCACATCTTTTGCCCACGCTTTGTTATCATGGGAGATCCGCCCGTCCCAATCTTTGTCCTGGACGGTGTTGGCAAGAACAAACGCTACACGCTCCATACCGAAACGGTCAATGACCTCATCCACACAGGAACCGTCAAACCGGTTATCTCTATAATGGCTGGAAATGGCTTCTTCAATGGCGTTTTTGCAAGCTACATTCGCACGATGAGATGTCCGGTAGGTTTCAAGCTCGCCGTGCTCTTTTGCGAAAGTTGCAGAGAAAGTATACACAGGAAGGCTGCGAAGTTCCTCCCGCTGTTTCTCGATGTTTTTATTCGCCCCGCTTTCGATGCAGTCCCGGATCACATCCATGTGGTCGCCCTCGATATTCTCAAAATCATGGAAGATTTCATCCAGAGGAGACGGTGAAGCAAGCAGGGCTTTTGCCTGTTCATCGGTTAAATCGTGATATTCCATCGCCAGAACGATGTCCTCACGCATAACATATTCGTAGGCATGATTCAAGATTTCAGAGGGCGGCTGCGTAAGCAGCCACCCCTTGAATTTCTCCTGTTCGGCAAAGAGCTTTTCGTAAAGCGCAGTATTTAATTCCTGATTGTTCATCTGACAGTTTCCTCCTTATGCTTTTTGGTTGATTCTGTCCTGCCTGCTTTGTCGTAGGAATGGAGCTTTTGCAGGACAGAGGGTTTTGCGGATTTGGCAATCTCAGCTCTTAACGGAGTTTCTTCCGCCATCGCCTCAATCGGCGTCTTATCATCAATGTTCAGAGCGATATTGAGTTCCGCAAGCCTTGCGGATTTCACCCGCAGCTCGTCCTCCTGGGGGAACGGTTTACCCAGCTCTGTCTTTGCAGTCTCCATCTGCGAATACAAACTTTCTAACTTGCTTTGAACTGTCGCAAGACGGTCCGCCATACCGTTTAAGGCATTGTCAATTCTCGTCAAATTGCCACGAGGGTCTTTGCCCAGCGTTACACGATGGGTCATCTGTCCTTTCAGGGTCAAAACATAGTCCCGACCGAAATCCTCCAGCGTCAGCGACATTTGGAACCCACGATAGCTGCCGACCGGAATGGGGTCTAAACCCTTTACTTCCTTAAAAGCATCGACTAAAGCGGCGCCTGCGTTCTCCTTATCGGTCAGCACATCGCCACGAACGGTCATGCCGGCAAAGCCGTCCACCGGGTGCGGATTCTCGGCAAGCGTTTTCATATCCGCTTCAAATCCGGCAATAAAGCCTTTACTCTGTTCAATCTGTTCGGGGAAATACCGCAGGAGGTTATCTTCCAATCGGTACTGCTGACTTTGGTGGTTGGCTTTCATCAGCTTCAATCGAGCCACATCCACATCAAGGTCCATCTTCTCTTTGATCCGCTCATCGCCCGCACACAGAGCTTTGATTTCCGCATAACTGAGTGCGGTCTCGTCAATGTCATCACAGGCTCGGACAGGTGATTTGCTCGTCATAATCTGGCTGATGAACTTCTGTTTGTTTTCAAGGGTCTGCCAGAGATATGCGTCAAAAGTTGCCTCGGTAACATAGCGGTAAATATGAACTTCGGGATTCATGTTACCCTGCCGGATAATACGACCGCTGCGCTGTTCCAGATCTCCCGGTCTCCAGGGTGCGTCAAGGTCATGGAGAGCGATCAGCCTGTCCTGTACATTCATACCGGCTCCCATCTTAAAGGTGGAACCCATGAGCACACGGACTTGACCGGAGCGGACTTTACTGAACAGTTCCTTTTTGCGGGCTTCGGTGTTCGCTTCGTGGATGAAAGCGATCTGCTCTCTCGGAATCCCTCTTGCCACAAGTTTGTCCCGGATGTCATCATATACGGTAAATCCCGCTTCTTCGGGAGTATCGTCTTTCTCTGCCAGATGCTCCAATGCTCGGAGTTCCGGGCTGTCGAGGTTTGCTGCAGGAGCTTTGGCAACTTTCTTTGAAGCGGAACTTTTCGGTGTAGAAAGGTCGCAGAAAACGAGCTGAGTCAGTTTGTTTTCCTGTCCTTCCTCCCAAATGCGATGGATATTATCCACGCACATATTGACTTTGCTTGTCGGCTCATCAGGAAGATTGGGGTTGATAATTCGCTGGTCAAGACCAAGTTTACGTCCATCGGAGGTAATGCGGAGCATATTGTCCACGGATGGGTCAACCGTACCTGCATGGACAGCGGCGGCTCGTTCGGAAAGCTCCTGTACCATCGCCTGCTGGATTTCTGTCGGCTGTGCCACCTCGTTGTGATAGATCGGCGTTGGAGTCGGCAGATTAAGCTGGTCGGCGGTTTTAATATCCGCCGCTTCTTTGAACAGATTCATCAGTTCCGGCAAATTAAAGAATTTGGCAAATCTGGTTCTTGCCCGGTACCCTGTCCCTTCGGGAGCAAGTTCGATGGCTGTAGTGGTTTCCCCAAAGGTCGATGCCCAGCAATCGAAGTGAGCCAGTCCCTTATCCCGAATGGTATCATGCTGCAAATATCTCATCATCGTATACAACTCGGTCATGGAGTTTGAAACAGGTGTTCCGGTTGCGAATACAACGCCACGGCTGTCGGTTATCTCGTCGATATAGCGGCATTTTAACAGCATATCCGATGACTTCTGAGCATCGCTTGTAGAAAGTCCCGCCACATTCCGCATTTTTGTGTAGAGGAACAGGTTCTTAAAACTGTGCGCCTCGTCCACATAGAGGCGGTCAACGCCAAGCTGCTCAAAGGTAATCACATCGTCTTTGCGGGTGCTGTCCTGCAATTTTTTGAGCCGGGTTTCCAATCCCTTTTTGGTTCTCTCCAAAGACTTGATGGTAAAGCGTTCCGCACGGCTTGCTTTCAGTTCCTCAAGACCTTCTTCGATTTCCATGATCTGCTCCTGCAAAAGCCGCTCCTGCCGTTCCTGCGATACGGGGATTCGTTCAAACTGGCTGTGCCCGATGATAATGGCGTCGTAGTCGCCGGTTGCAATCCTGCCGCAGAACTTTTTTCGATTTCTCGGTTCAAAGTCCTTTTTGGTTGCAGCGAGGATATTGGCGGACGGATACAGACGGAGAAATTCACTTGCCCATTGTTCGGTCAAATGGTTCGGGACAACAAAAAGCGGCTTCTGGCATAAACCAAGCCGCTTACTCTCCATCGCCGCTGCTACCATCTCGAAAGTCTTACCCGCACCCACTTCGTGTGCAAGCAGCGTATTGCCGCCGTAGAGGATATGGGCGACCGCATTGAGCTGATGCTCACGGAGCGTGATTTCGGGATTCATACCGCTGAATACGATATGGGAGCCGTCATACTCACGGGGACGATTGGAGTTGAACAGCTCGTTGTACTTCGTCACAAGCTCCTGCCGCCTGTCGGGGTCTTTCCAAATCCAATCATGAAACGCATCTTTGATTGCCTGCTGTTTCTGCTGGGCGAGGGTCGTTTCTTTGGAATTGAGCACACGCCGTTCCTTTCCGTCGGGGTCTGTAACGGTGTCATAGATCCGCACATCCCGCAGATTCAGCGTATCCTCCAAAATCTTGTAGGCGTTGGCTCTGTCCGTCCCGTAGGTCATATAGGCGTTTACATCGCTGTAGGACGGCTGGGATTTGCCGGTGATGTTCCATTCCGCAGAGAACGGCGAATAGTTGACTTCAATACTTCGCCGCAGATAATACGGCGGCTCAAAGGTCTCTACCATAAACTGCTGAATATAGGATTTATCAATCCAGGTTGCTCCCAGACGAACCTCAATTTCCGAAGCATCCAGGTCTTTCGGCTGTGCTGATTTCAGAGCCGCCACATTGTCTGCAATCTCGCTGCGGTGCTCCGCACCTTCCGGCAGCATATCCAGAGCTTTTTGATAGTAAGCGAGCTTTTCACGGACATTCCCGGACAGAAAATCATCGGCGGTTCTCCAAGTATAGGAGCCGTCCGGCTTTCGGTTAAAATCCATATAGATCACGCCACGCAGATCGCTCGCCAGTTCTTCCTCGGTCTTGCCGGTAAGCTGAGACATATATGCCATATCAACCATTGCTTTTTCTGCAATAGAGACTGCCAATGCTTCCGAAGCGGTATCGACCGATGTGACAACTTCGCTGGGCTTAATGGTACGCTTGGTAAACATATCCGCCTTGCGTTTCAGATTGTTGTCCTCATCGAGAACTTCCAGCGAGCAGAGCAGATAATAGGAGCTATCGTCCGCAAAAGCAAGAGCATTGCCACGGCTGTTGATGAGACCGTGCTTTGCGGTAAAATTATCGTAGAGTTCATTTAATTCTCTTTGTGTCTGCCGGATAACCTCGTCCGGGGTATATCCGTCCATCTGCTGACCAATGAGTTTCTGCACACAATCACGGAGTTCCACCATGCCCTTGACACGCTCCATTGCCGCAGCGTTCAAATCGGGCTTTACCATGCGGCTGTTTTCTCTGTAGTAGACATTGCCGTCTACCACGGTGTAACTGTAATTTTTGACATTTGGGTCAGCGGGGATAGAGGTGTCGATTGCTTCCCCCGCACCGAGTTCGGGCAGCTCTGCCTCCGTATAAGTGCCACGGATATATTTCACAGCATCGTGAAGCTGATCGGCAAGTTCCAGTCCCTCAATGGGTTCAACCGTAAAGTCCTGCTTGCCGTATTGGGTGCTTTCAGAAGTCTGCCGTCCGAGTATCATTTCGGGATGGTCGATGAAATAACTGTTGATGGCAAAACCGTCATCGTTCTTTCCAAGGTGTATCCAATCGGGGTCAATCTCAATAGGACGATCCCGCTTCTGCAGGAAGATAATATCGGACACAACTTCCGTGCCTGCATTTGCCTTGAAAGCGTTGTTCGGCAGGCGGATCGCTCCAAGCAGTTCCGCTCTCTGAGCGATATATTTTCGGACTTCGGGAGATTGCTTGTCCATCGTGTACCGGCTCGTTACGAAAGCGACCACACCGCCCGGTCGAACCTGATCGAGAGCCTTGGCGAAAAAATAATCATGGATAGAGAAACCGAGTTTGTTATATGCCCGGTCATTTACCTGATATTGACCGAACGGCACATTGCCGATAGCCAGATCGTAGAAGTCCCGCCTGTCGGTAGTCTCAAATCCTGCTACGGTAATATCTGCTTTGGGATAAAGCTGCTTTGCGATTCGCCCTGTGATGCTGTCCAGCTCCACGCCGTAGAGCCTGCTGTTCTGCATAGATTCGGGAAGCAATCCAAAAAAGTTGCCCACGCCCATTGACGGCTCCAGAATATTGCCCGTCTCAAAACCCATGCTGCAGACAGCTTCATAGATAGCCTTAATTACAGTTGGGCTTGTATAGTGGGCATTCAGCGTAGAACTTCTTGCGGCGGCGTATTCTTCGGGAGAAAGTGCTGTGTACAGCTCCGCAAATTCACTTTTCCAGTTGTCTTTTGTTTCATCAAAGGCGTCCGCCAGCCCGCCCCAGCCCACATACCTGGAGAGAATAACCTGTTCTTCGGGTGTTGCCTGTCTGCCGTCAAACTCCAATTCTTTCAGAAGGTTGATGGCGTCCATATTCATACGGAACTTTGCTTTTGCACCACCTTCACCCAGATGGTCATCGGTGATGCGGAAATTGTGAAGTTCGGGCTTCGGTATCGGCGGCTCTGGGGTTTTGATGGTTCGGATTTCCACATCGAACGGAAGATTGTTTTCTTCCGCAGAGTAAAACGCTGCGGTTTCTGACTCCAACTGAGGCTCGGCAGGCGGTTCCGCTGTACGCTGTGCTTCGCTGATCTCCATGAGCCCACGCATAAACGCAATGGATTCGCTTCTGAAAATCGGGAACCCTGCTGCGTTCTGGAATGTAACATCCTGCAAGCTCACCTTGCCAAAATCGAGATTTACGCTGTCCACAACAAATCTGCGTCCGTCAATCTCAAAGGTGGATTCATGGGGGATCAGATACTCATTTGCGAAAGCCTCATCAGCTTCCCGAATAGCGGCCTGCTCACGGCTGATCCGATCCACATCTCCCATTACCTGCTGAATGAACGGGTCTGCATCCAGCTTTTCGGAGTCAACGACTTCGCCGTTTACGATGCCATGCTGGGCAAGGGTTTCACGAATGGCAATCGGGTCAATATCGTCCAGACGGTCATATTCTGCCTGGGTGTAAAATCTGTCCTCCTTGATGAGCTGTGCGATACGCCTCTGTACCTTTGCCCAGGACATTTCATAATCAATGTCCGTTCCGGTAACGGTGATATGCAGAGGTTTCGATACCTCAGTACCGTATTCTCCGGCGAGCCACGCCGCCGTGTCCCGTTCACGGGCATGGTCTGCCATATAACGGACAACTGCCTGCTTACTTTCAATACTGCCGTTCCAGCTTTGGAGAGCTTCATCAATCTCTGCCTGTGTGATTTCACGGGAGATAAGCGGTGTTTCAACTGCTGCGGTTGAGGTGCCTTTTGGAGTTTCTGTAACGCTTACAGGTTCGTTTTCGACCTCCGGGGATAATTCCCTGTCTGCTCCTAAAACGCCCAGAGAATAGGTCGTATGCTCGTTTATAATGCTGTTATGACGGGCAACCGTAACGCCGCGGGTCTGGCGGATTTTCTCAACAGACTGCTCCAGAATGTGAGAGGGAATCCCGCACATTTCCACCCGTCCCGCACCGGACACGGCTCTTGTAGTAAGATTTAAGCCAAGCAGCTCCGATGCGGTTCTGGCATCCACGCCGTACATTTCAAAGAAATCTCCGACCTGGAACAGCACCACATCATTGGGATGGTCATGTTTGATGTCGTTATAGGCGTCCATGTGTTTGCGGAACTGCCACTCACGGGTCTGCATTTCCTCATATCTGGCTTTTTCTTCGGGAGTAAAATATCTGCCGTTCCGAATGATGTTTTCAAAGCGGGAGAGCACCTTGTTCCAGTTCAGCTCTACATCAGTACAGCCGGGCTTCTGCAAACGGATACCCTTGCCGCTGCTGTCAATCCAGCCCTGTCCCGATACAGCATGAGAACGACCGCCTGTGCCGTACTCATTCTTTAGAAATTCCGTTTTTTCTTTGGCATTGTGAGCGCCTGTGAGATAGCTGTAGATGCGACCCCTGCCGCCCTCAACATTACTGCCACGATTCAGCGTGGCGTCAATCTCATCATCGGTAATAAACATTCCCACCGTGGGAACCTCCGGCATATCGGAAGTATACTCACGCCTCAGCAGGTCAAGGTCTTTCAGCCTGTTCCAGATCTCGTGCGTCTTGTGAAAGTGAAAACGCATGACGTCCCGATTTTCCTTATATGCTTCAAGAAAAACGGTATACTCTGCGGCAAGGCGTTCCCGAAACGTAGGGTCTTTCAAATCCTCCGCCAGACGAGCCGTACTATCGGGGAAATTGTTATTGCGATAGTCAGCCAGGGCAGAGAGGATGTTTTGTTCCTTTGCCGCATCGCTCAAATCCCCACGAAGATACCAGAGCATTTGGGAGAGCTTCATTCGCTCGTGTCCCTCGGCTTCCGCAAGCTCCACATTAGAGGCATATCTGCCGTCCTGCATGAGCTGACCAATACGCTCAGCGGCATCCTCCCAGGAAATTATCTGTGCTGTTTTTGTATATCTTGCGGAACGACCTTTTGCAAGATGAATCCCGTCCTCTCCATACCAAACGGAGAACTCGCCACCCTCTGACTTGATACCGGCTCCGCCGTGATATTCCTGTTTGAGCAGCTCTGCGATTTCTTCTGTGGACTTCTGCTTCTGGAAGGCAGCGGCAACCGTCATTCTTGTATCCTCGGTGTTGCTTGCCAGACGGAGCACATCGTCAATGTCATTTTGGGCAAAAGAAAAAGCGAAGGGTGTAGGTTTTACACTCTCCGCTTCGTCTATGACAGCGATCTGCTCCTGTTCTGTTGGGAACAGCCCAACATCAAAGAGGGTGAGCTGTCCGCTTATGCGTGAATCAGTTCTGCGAGAATTACTTCCTCGGCTTGGTTTTTGAGGTTGTTCATAAGCCCTGTCCACTTCATCGGATCGCTGGCTTTCAGGTTCTCCGTCACGCCGTTCTGCTTCATCAGCTCCGGCATCATCAGTTCCAGCCTCCGGTTCGCTGCCTCGTCGATCTCCCTCAGATGCGGATACAGGCTCTCTGACAGGATCATGCTGTTCCACAGCACCGGCCTGTGCTCCTGCAGGTACTTTTTCCTCATCCGACCGTACTTGCCCAAGGGCTTCGTTTCGGTCTCGGAGAGCGTCAGATTGGGAATCAGATAATCCCCGTTCTGCGTATAATTCAGATTGTTCTCCATCATTCTGCGTCCTTTCCGCCTGTCTTTGCAGGCTTGCTTCTCGCTCGTAGTTTTTTACGGTGATTGCGATTTGCCTTAAAATCTGCTCGCTGCTGTTGGAAACAGCCGAGCCGAGAACGGCAATCGTATCACGGGTGTTAAAATCGAATACGCTTAAAAAATCCTCATGCTCAAAGTAGTCGCCGGGATTGAGACCGCAGCGGGACATGAGCGTGTAGGTGGTGCTGACCGCAGCGGCGTTTCGGAACGCCATCTCTACGTTGTAATCATCATACTCCTCAAGGAAAGAATCTTCAAGGATGCCGAGGATGTCCCGCCTGTTGTCGTTCCAGTATTCGGTTACGAGCTTCCCGGCAATCTGTTCCAGTTGATCGGCAAGACCTTTTTCACCGGATACGCCGAAACGGTTCTCCAGAGACGCCGTAACAGCGTCCTGATGTTCGTCCCGATATTCCCAAAGGTTCAGACGGCGGGAATTTGCCCTGGTGCCTGTATCCGAAACATCAAACACATATTTGAGTTTCGGATTATCGCCGCTGGTATCAATCAAGGCGATGCCCTTGGTGCCACGGCGGACATAACGCCCCATCTGCTTGTTCCAGAGGTCATAGTCGGCACAGGCTGTTGCGTTTGGCTTTTGAGCGAAAATCATAAGCTGCTCATGGAACGGATATTTGTAGAGCCGCCCCATCGTTTCGAGGAACGCCGTCCATTCTCCGAAGCTGCCCGTAACCTGCTTGGCGGTTTGGTCTGCCATTTGCTCATACATTTGCAGTTTGCTTGGCATGAATTGTCTGCCCTCCTTTATTCCATAAAATTAGAGCACCCGAAAATCGGGTGCCCTGCACATAACACTTTGTTATTCTGTTCAAAAATAGATTTCATCATCGTCTGCGTCATCTTCAAAGTATTGAAGCAGATCCAGCGCCAGCTCATTGACACGGATTGGGATGTCAAACCCTTTCATCTGCTGTTCTTCACCATTTGAGTAACTGATTGAGACTGACCATGAGGGTTGTTCTGTATCATCGGCATTTTCGTTCTCGGCAAAATCGCTCCCGCCCTCATCGTCATCATCAAAGGAGTCAAAATCAGATTGAGAAAAATCTTCTTCCCAGCAAAAAACCTCGTACTCGCTGACGATCCGGTTCAGCAGTTTTTTCATTTCCTTCTCCGGCAGTTCCACCGTATCGGTGGTTTCAGCCTGGATACAGGAAATTTGCCGTGATTTGCGGTCAAGCGTAAATGTGATTTGTGCGTCAAAGGGATCTCCATATTCATCCCATAATTCATCCTGAATATGGAATGTCATTTCTTTGATATGGAGCTGCTTTTTGCGTTCGTTTCTCTCAGCATAAGGGAAGTACTCTGCATAAACTGCTTTGGCGGTCTCTGCAATTTCATGGCAGTCATTCTTTTGCAGCCCCTTGAGCCACGCTTTCTGCTCCGCAGATAACCGGTACGGGAGGTTCATCAGCCGTGTCAAAGTCATTTCTTTGGAACGCTCTGCAGGGGACAGCGCCGCACATTTCTTGCAGATATGTGCGCTGTGACCCTTCCCGGAAAAACTCTCATTGGATCGATACGTTCCGCAGACTTTGCAATAATGACCCTGCTTCTTTGCCATTTGTCAGAATCACCGCCTTTCTTCCATTTTTGTGTTTACGCCGTTCCTTAGATGAGATTGCTGGGGATAAAGCAGTTATCTGCATCGATCGGAATTGGCTCCTCGCACATACAGATGATACCGCCGTTGCCACGGTTCAAGGACGCCTTATCAATCACGCTGTATTTCTTAACTTCACGGCGGTCGGGTGCGGCGCTCTTTTTAATCTCCAATGGATGAATGACATTGTTTTCCTCCACAAAGACATCAATCTCTTTTGCGTTGGAATCCCGAAAATACGTGATATTCACCTTGGATTTTGCGTAGGCGTAATTCTTTACAAGCTCCATCACAACATAGTTCTCGTAGTAATGGCCGCTTGCAGCACCATTCCGCAGCGTATCTGGCGTCAGCCACATGGAAAGATACGCACACAGCCCGGTATCGCAGAAATACAGTTTCGGGGTCTTACTGAGCCGTTTTAGCTCATTGTTGGAATACGGTGCGAGCAGATAAATGATATGAAGTCCTACCAGCACTTTCAGCCATTCCTTCGCCGTGCTCGGCGCAATATCAGCGGATTCTGCCAGCGTTGCGTAATTGACCTGTTCCGACACAAGGGAAGCACAGCCAACAAGGAATTTACGGAAACGCACCGTATCCGTAATTCCTCCTGCCTCAGCTACATCCCGCATCAGGTAAGTGTCGATGTAGGAATTGAAATACTCCTGACGAAGTTCATCGTCCACACCCTGTACCTGCGGCATACCGCCCTGCCAAATGTGGTTGAATACTTGAATCACATCGTTTTTGGGAAGTCTACGCTGTCTTGCCTGTAAAGTGGCAAGGGAGAAATCCAAATCGGTATCAAATACCATTCCTGCTTTTTCTCTCGCAGACAGGCTGTATAGCTCCAGTATTCCAATTCTTCCGGCAAGGGTTTCACGTACTCGCTCCATCATTTTGTACTGCTGGGAGCCTGTCAGCCAAATAAGACCTTTCTCGTCGCTTTCATCGCAAATCACCTTGATCTGCTCAAAAAGCTCAGGGGCTTTCTGCACCTCGTCAATGAGGATCGGCGGCTTATAAGTCTGGAAGAACAGCACCGGGTCGCTTTGCGCCAGCTCCCGTGCCATTGCATTGTCCATCGTGACATAGGTTCTGCCACTGTCTGCTAAATGCTTCAGCATGGTCGTTTTTCCGACCTGTCTTGCGCCAGTCACAAGGATAACTTTGAAAAAATCATTGAGCTTCAGAAATTTTCGTTCCAGCTCTCTTGTAATATATGCCATAACGCACCTCCATTTTGTGACATTTTATGATAATCTGCGGTCAATCATATTTTATCATAATATGCCCGTATGGTCAAGAGATGATACCTGTTATGGGTTTTAACTTTTTGTAAATACTGAAAAAGTTCTGCTCCGACATCTTACTCGTCAAAATCAGGATACAGTTCCAGCTTCGCATAGTCCTCGTCGGACATGGCAGAGAGCTTATTCAGCGTGGAGTCAGTCAGCTCACGAAGATCGGTTTCATCCATGCTCAGCTCTTTCCGCATTTCAGATAAGGCGTTTATCAGCCCTGTCCGGTTTCCGGTATCATAGATACACATGAGATTCATTTCGTCGTTCGTAAAATTCATCACAAATCCCTTTCCGCACTTCTGTGCTGCGTCGCTGATTTTCTGTCCTCCTCCTGGTACTTACGGAGCTTGGCAAGGACAGAGGGCTTCTTTGTTTTGACTTCTTCCTTTTTAGGTGCTGGCTTTACCGACTCTTTGGGACCGTTGTTGATAACACCATCAATCATGCCATAATCATCTTCCAACTGCATTTCTGCATTTTTCAGATGATTGTCGGTATTACGGAAGTTTGTCAGTTCCCGATAGCCAACGCTGTCAACATAGTGATAGGATACCACACCCACCTGTTTGAGTGCCACGATGTCACTGATAGAGAGGCTGTGTCCCGTGAAGTCCTGCGGATGCTCAACATTGAAAATACGGTACAAATTCTCCAGCTTTTCAATCTGGCTTCCTTCTTTGGATAAAGTTCCGGTATAAACCAGCTCATAGTTTTCATACTGCGGCTCAATACCTTTCTTCTGCAGCCATTCGGAGTTCATAAACCGTAAATCCGCAGTCGCATCATCACGTTTCAACTGATAGATGGCATAGGTATCGCCGGCACTTTCGTGAAACGCCTGTTCACGCTTCTTACGAACCATTTCCATATCCATCGGCGGGATTTGATTTTTGATAGCGTCCCAATCTTCACGGGTAATGCCAAAACAGCCGGAGAACAGTACAATATCCTCGGCTTCAAACGCCATCGCCTCGGTGTTGCCGTCATAGAGCATATAGATAGGGACATCTCGCTCGAACAGTTCCAAGGCTCTCTCTTTGGACAGAGGAAGCATATCCGAATCCGTATAGCCGTAGGCGTTCATGGCTTCAATGGACATAGATGGATCGGGCATATCCCCATTGCCGGAAGCCTGTACAGGTGGAACTTCTTCCACAGGCAGCTCAATGACAGGTTCGGAACTCCCTTCAACAGAGACTTGATTTGTTTTCCGTGCCTGCCACTCCGAATTTGCAAGATCGTTAGCCTGTTCCTCTGTCATACCTTGTTCCATGAAATAATCCACCATTTCAAGGATATTCATTTCTTCGAGATTTTTTTCTTCTTCGGGAGCGGCAATCATTTCCGTTTCACGCTCTTTCATAATCTCCGCATAGTGCCGGTCTATATCGGAAATCAGCTCGGAGGAAGTCTTATTGATGGTTTCAAGGCTTGCCCGAAGTTCCGGCAGTTCTTTATCCTTTGACCACGCAGCGATATATCCGAAGCTGTTTTCGCCTGTTGCAATACCGTAATACGCACAGACGGCAAAGGAAATGCTTTCCGCCTCAACTTCCTCCGTATGACGGTCTTTTCGCTGTTCATTCAGGAAACGATAGGCGGAAATCTCACCACCGACAAAATTCAGTCCCTCATCCTCGGTCAGCATGAGCCGCCCGTCCTCCGGCAGTTCCAGGGGCTTTGCGGTAATCAGAGAACCGGCATGATTGACTGCGACACGGTTTTCGACTGTCACAGGCACACCTGGGTCATCATCAGAACCTCGCAGATCATAACAGTACATTCCTTCTGGAACATCCGCAGAAGTTACACGCCCGTTAGAAAACAGGGCGGGCACATCAAAAATTTCAACCTCCTGATATTTCGGAGCATCTTTCGGTTCCTCCATTTTCTTCGTGTTGTGGAGCTTGGAATGGGCAATCTCGTGAACCACAGCGGATACAGTCTGCACTTCGCTCATTCCCTCACGAATGGAGATTTTCTGGTTGTCCAAGGAGAAAAAGCCGTCCGAGCCATCACGGATCGGGATGATTTCAATGGGAACAGGAGCAGAACGCCGCAGGGCTTCCAGAAAAACCTCATAATTCTGCACATTGCCCGACAGGTCGGAGGCGAGCTGCGGCAGCGGTTTTCCTTCTGTCTGCGACACATCAAAGACGGTTACAGGCTTATACATGGGAATTTTGATTTCCTTTTCCTCAATGATAACCTTGCCGTCTGCATCAAGCATGGGTAGATTTGTGTCCGGGTCTCGTTTCTCCTGTTCGCTTTTCTTTTTGAATGGTGTAGGAGCGATAATCTTGATTCCTTTTTCGCCCTTCATCACATTGCGTTCAAACTGATCTCTCCACTTGTTGAAGCCGGCGACTAAAGTGGCGTTTGGCTTCTGCATATAGATAAGCATTTGATTGTTTACACTGTATTTATGAAAACGGCTCATCGTGCGGAGATACTCAGCGTACTTGTCCGACTGAAAGAGGTCTTGAATCCCTCGTTCTATGCTGTCGGTAATGTCTTTCAGCCGTTCTTTGTTGGTCTGTTTTTCAGCCATAGATTGCTCCCTTCATCGTTGATAAATTAGATTGCCTCCGCATAGGAGAAAGGTTTGCCGACCCATGAGTTACGATAAACTCACCGGCCGGCACCTGTATTATTCCTTACCGAAGTCCAAGCTGTAAACGCTCTTAGTCCCGTCATCGGACAGAACCAGGGCAGCGTCATAGGACTTGCCGGTTTTCTCAGAGAAAATACCCTTAACTGGGAATTTGCCGTTTTTCAGCAAAGCCGCCGCCATCTTCCTTGTCAGCGTGATTTTCTTGCCGGTGAGGAACTTGTTGTCACGCCACAATCCGAAGCGGCAGCTATTGCTCTCGCAGAAGAATCCTTTTTTACTCTCGGTAACATCGCTGCCACAGCGGGGACATTTGCCAACCACATCCCGACCAGACGGGAACAGCACCTCCGCACCCTTGATAACCGAGTAGGTTTTCACAAGCTCACTTACCATCAGGCTGATTTCAGCCATAAACACATCTGCGTCCAGTTCGCCGTGTTCCACCAGTTTCAGCTTGTGCTCCCATTCGGCGGTGAGCAGAGGGGACTGGAGCTGTTCGGGCAGGACGGTAATGAGGGAAACACCGGTATTCGCAGGAACGAGAACAACCGATTTTCTGGATTTCTTACGCTCTACAAAACCCGTGGCAATCAGTTTTTCAATGATACCTGCACGGGTCGCAGGCGTTCCCAGACCTTTGCGCTCAGCATCCTCCGGCATCTCCTTTGCTCCGGCTGTCTCCATAGCAGAGAGCAGGGAGTCTTCGGTAAAGTGGGCGGGCGGTTTTGTCGTTCCTTCCTTGATTTCAAAACCTGCGGCTTTCAGCTCATCACCCTCACTCAGTTCGGGAAGCACCTTATCCGCCTGTTCCTTTGCGGAATAGAGTTTCCATCCGGGATTTTCCACGACTTTTCCCTTAGCAGTAAAAATGTGGTCTCCACAGGAAATGACGGCAACCGTCTCACGAAAAGCAAAGCTATCGCAAACGGCACGAAGCACCTGCTTTGCAATCAATCGGAGGATTTCACGCTCGCCTACGGGCAGAGCATGAATATCCGTCTCCCCGGCAGCCAATGTGGGAATGATTGCATGGTGGTCGGATACCTTTTTGCTGTCGCAGATCTGTCGGGAAAGAACCGCAGGCGGATAGGGTTCCTCGCAAATACCGACCGAACAGGCAACCATCGCTTTTACGCTGTCAGCCATATCATCGGTAAGGTATCGGCTGTCGGTACGGGGATAGGTGCAGAACTTCTTTTCATAGAGGCTTTGCACATAGTCCAGCGTCTGCTGCGCCGTATAGCCAAGCAGCCGGTTTGCATCTCTCTGGAGGGTGGTCAAGTCATAAAGTGCGGGAGCCTTTTCGGTTTTCTCCCTGCTGGTAACGGATTTTACCACAATAGACTCGCCGTTCTGTGGGATGATCGCCTCCGCTTCAGACTTCTGTTTGAACTTCTCGCTGACTGCGGTAGAGGAACCGAAATCCAGTTCCGCCGTATAAAAGGGTTCGGGCTTGAACGCTCCGATCTCCGCTTCTCTCTGGACAAGCATAGCCAGAGTCGGAGAGACCACACGCCCGACATTGAGCGTGCGGTGGTACAGGACGGAAAACAGGCGGGTGGCGTTGATCCCAACGAGCCAGTCCGCCCACTCACGGCACCGGGCGGCGGCAAAGAGATTGTCATACTCCTTACCGTCTCTCAGCTCACGGAATCCCTGCTCAATGGCGCTGTCCTCCATAGAGGAAATCCAGAGGCGGCAGATGGGCTTTTTACATCCTGCCATCTGATAGATGTTGCGGAAGATAAGCTCGCCCTCACGCCCTGCGTCGCAGGCGTTGATCACATCGGACACATCTTCACGGTTCATCAGCTTTTTCAGCGTTTCAAACTGGCTGTACTTGTCTCTGGGAATTTTGTACTTCCAGTTTGCAGGAACGATAGGAAGGTCGTCATACCGCCATTTGGCATACTTTTCATCATAGGTGTCGGCATTGGCGAGTTCCGCCAGATGACCGAATCCCCAGGACACGATATAATCCAGACCTTCGATGTAGCCGTCCTTACGGTCTCGTACACCGAGGACAGAGGCAATCGACATTCCCACAGAGGGCTTTTCAGCAATTACAAGTCTTTTCATAGTCATTTTTCTCCTTGTCTTTCTGGTCGGCGTATGCTTTCGCCCGTTCACGCTCCTCGTGGAGCTTTTTCAGATACTTCTCGAAAATAAGATCGCTGGCGATGTCCTCAGAGACATCTGCCAGCGTAACACGCTCGGTGCAGCTATCAAAAATCCTCATTATGCTTTCTCATCCTCGCTTTCCGCCTCCGCCATGACATCGGCATCGTCAAGCTCCGTTTCTTCCTCGTAATCCTCATCGTCCTCTCCGAAATCATAATCATCAAGATTGCTGTCGCCGGAAGTCTTGGTCTTAGGCTTTCTGAACTTGAACCAGTACACAGCGCCGCCGGCTGCACCCGCAATCAGAAGGATGATAACGGGCAGGAAGTTATTCGGCTTCTTTTCCTCGGCGGGTTCCTCCGTCGGCTCGGTCGGTTCGGGTTCCGGCGCTGCTTCCTTGCCGGTACACTCGCTCATATTGGAACGGCAGATTTCACAGTTCGTATTGACTGCGCCGACAACGCATTTGTCGCTGCAGGAGCAGGTCGGCTCTGCTTTTCCGTTTTCTCCCTCCATAAGCGCCATCAGGTCGGCTTCGTCCACAAGATTCATAAAGTACACATTTTCCGTCTCGCCGTTGCGGTCAATGACAAGATAAAAGGTGTTGCCGCTCTTGGACTGAACCGTGATAAACTGTTTTTCTATCTGTTCAGAGTCCTCCGTTGCAGGCGCTTCGATCTGCAGGAAATCGTCAATCAGCGTCAGATTGCCGTCTGGAGTAAGGGCAAGGGGAGATTTCCCATCTTCGCCATCCTCGCCTCCGGTACTCCCCGAACCCAGCAGCTCCATGAACTGTTTCAGCATATCAGCATCAATTTCGATGTTCTGTCCGTTGTCCTCGGCAATTTTCAGATAATCGCTGTGAACATAGCCTTTCTTTTCTGGCACGATCACCTCATACCATTCGCCCTCGGAACCAATGACCGTTACTTCCTCGCCGGGACGGAGCTGGTCGATAATCTCATAATCCAAGCCTGCGCCGGTACGCACATTCAGACAACTGCCGCCGGTTACGACTGTTCCGGTAGCCGTGATTTTTACTGTCTCACTTACACCGTCGATGGTGATAACAAGATTTCCGTCCCCGTCAATGGTATAGCTGAACGGGATTTCCACACTCTCTCCGGGTTCATCCGAAACAGGATTCTCAGTCTCCACAACGGTTTCATCGCTGGGCGGAGCAACTGCTTCATCGCCGCCCGAAGCGTAAGCTGTAACAGAAATGCCCGCCATGCAGAGCACAGCGAGCATCAGACAGGTTGCTTTTCTCATTTTATTTCTCATGGTTTCCCTCCGTTTCTTTAGTTGCAGGGATAGACGCAGATACAGGGTTCTTCCTGCTTGCCTTAATAAGCTCAAACAGCATATCCGGCGTCAAACCGACCTCACGGACCATGCCGATGATGTCCGTGTTCTCGATAGAGATAATATCTGCGTCAATCTTCTTGTTTCTTGCCTGCAGCGAAGCAATCTTCGCCACATTTTTCTCACGCTCCTCACGGAGCTTCACTACTTTCGGGTTCATAAGTCCTCCTTTATGGCTGTGGTAAACGACCAAATGATAGGAAATGCTGCTGCCAGTAATTCGATGTGATGTCGGCATACTGGATGGGATCTCCGCAATGAATCATCATGTTGTCGCCCAGATAGATGCCGACATGGGAAGCTCCCGTGGTATCGTAAGTGCCCTCAAAGAAAATGAGGTCGCCGGGTCTGGCACTTGACGGCGATACATAGGAACAGGTATGACGGAGACCGTCAGCGCCGAGTCTGCCGATATTCCAGCCGACACCGCAATGGTTCACGACCCACGAAACGAAGCCGGAGCAGTCAAAAGAGGTGCTGGGACTGGAACCGCCCCAGACATAAGGGTATCCGAGATACTTTTCGGCTTCCTCCATCATGGCGGCAAACTGCGGGTCGGAAAGGGCTTCCGCAGGGATTTCATACTTTTCGTATTCGGTGTTGATATAGGAGTCTACATAGGACGAATCGGGGAACAGGTCCGGGCGGTTGCCCAGCGTACTCATATAGGTTGCATACATTGAAAGCTGTTCTTCGCTCATAATGTACACCGGCACATGAGAAAGGTTGAAGTTTTCCAGTTTCACCGTGCAGATATAGTAGTCATAGGGCACTTCATAAGTGTCGGTGTGAGTGTTGCCCTCTGCGTCAGTCCAGGTATCTGTCTCAGTCCGATAGCGTGTTTCCACCTCTACATCTTCCGTTAGGATATACTGCTTGTCGAACAGCATTTGAATGGTTCCGCCAACCTCGCCAATCGTCCACTCGCCGCCGTGGAGCGCCGTGATAGCCGAAATCAGAACATAGGGGTCATGCTCAATATCGTCCAGCTCATAATGGTACTCGTCATAGTCGTGGGTACTTTCGTAAGTGTCAAGATACCCCTGCAGTTCTTCCTCCAAAGCGCAATACTGTGCTTCTGCCGCAAGCATATCCGCATCCTCCACAGGGTAGGTGGACGCTCCGAAAACGGAAACACCGCCCTGTACCATAACGGAGCAGGAGGACACAACGCTCAGGAAAAAGGCTGCAATCAGAAGGAGCGCCAGGACAATCAAAGCGCCCTTCCAATGCCGTCTGAGGAACCCTGCCGATTTTTTCGTGTTCTCAGCAGCTTTTTTTGCAGACTTCGCAGTTTTCTGAGTCGTTTTTGCGGCGGATGCACCCGTTTTCCCGGTTTTCGCCGCCATATATTCCTTTTTAATGGCTCGTTTCTGCTGCCAACGGGAATAGGGGTTACTGGAAAACTGCGGATTCTGCCGCTGTGCCTGTTTGTTCAAAGCACGAAGATTTGCTTTGTCTGCCGCTGCTTCTGCATGGGCTGCGTTACGGTAAGGTTTGAGCTTATGGGCGTGATGTGCGGAGTCTATCATCCGCACACTGCCCTCGGCAACTTCCTCCATCCTGTGAGCGCTTTCTACGCCCACATTATCTTCCTCAGACTGCCGGATTTCCCGGTGAGCTGCCGATAAAGCAGAATTGACCGGAGCCGCCGCTGCCGCATGAGAGAGCTTGGAGGTTGGCTTCTTTTTATCCACTTCCTCAAAATACAGGCGTGTCGTTACCTTGCCCTCGGCATCTACAACACGCTCTTTCCGCTTGACAGTTTTCTTCGGGATTTTTGCCTCGGCTTTTTCCAGCTTATCCGCCTTTATATCCGCTTTCTGAATGACCTTTTTCAGCTCCGATGCAGCTCGTTCTTCCTTAGTGAACTGCAGCCGTGGCGAACGCTTACCCATAAGACATCACCTCCCGCAAATTACGCATCATGGGTTACTCCAGGACAATGTGAACCGATACGTTGTCCCCGAACACATCGTGAATGAGAGCGGACAAAGTTTCCAGCATTTCTGAAAAATCCTCATCCTCATCGGCTTCATCGTCCTCGGCTTCACAGCACGGGCAATTACCGGCACAGCCGCTGTCGCAGGGATAAAATCCCGCCTCCTCCGGTTCGATCAGCTCGTTTTCCATCAGCTCGGAAAGGTCCTCCTTTTTGTCAAACACGAGGTACGACTTGGGGATACCCCAGAAGCTAAACAGGTTCTCGGCGGCAGTATCGTAATACTTCGCCATTTTGATAAGATTTTCGTTCTCACGGGCGGACTTCATCTTTGCGATGTGATGGGTGAGCTGTTTTACAAAAGAATAAAGCAGCACCTTCTCGTCGATGTGCTTGATATAGTCCTCCTCGTGAATGAGATACATTTTGTCGTTCATAAGCGATTCCTCCATTCTTAATCGGCTGCAGACTTGTCGGATAACTTGGTGGTCATGATACTGTACAGTTCGGTGTCCTTCGGGAACCTGTCCACGAAAGGCAGGATAACGGAGCCATAAAAAAGCAGCCCTTCGCCTTCACCGCTGTGGGTGACATACGAGAGCTGATGGGGAGAGATATTGAGCTGTTTTGCGAGAATCTGACGGTCGCCGGATGCCTGGTTGAGCATATAGACATAATCAGAGTTCTCAAAAATATTTTCGACCTCACGGGAAGAAAGCAGGTCTTTCACATTCTGTGTGATACCGGTCGGAATCCCGCCCCATTTACGGAAACGCTTCCAGATTTCTACCGAATATGCCGCCGTCTGCTCCTCCTTTAACAGCAGGTGCATTTCGTCGATATAATATCTGGTGGACTTCCGAGCCTCTCTGTTAATGGTCACTCTGTTCCATACCTGATCCTGAACAATCAGCATCCCGATTTTCTTGAGCTGTTTTCCAAGCTCTTTAATGTCGTAAGACACGATGCGGCTGTGAATGTTCACATTGGTGCGGTGGTTAAATACATTGAGTGAACCGGTAACATAGATTTCCAGCGCCGTTGCGATATAGTGGGCTTCCTTTTCATCCTGCTGCAGTAGGGCATTGTAGAGATCTTCGAGGATTGGCATATTCTCCGGTTTGGGGTCAGCGAGGTAATCCCGGTATACCAGACGCACACAGCGGTCGATGACCGTTTTCTCGACAGGCTGCAAACCATCTTTGCCGCCGACAATCAGCTCACAAAGAGACAGAATAAAGTCGGACTTCAGCGACAGAGGGTTTTCTTCTTCGCTGTAATTGAGGTTCAGGTCCATTGGGTTGATATAGTGGGTCGAGGTCGGAGAAATGCGGATGACCTGCCCGTGAAGCCGCTCCACAAGAGGACCGTACTCTGCTTCGGGGTCACAGATGATGATGTCATCATCGGTAACAAGAAACACATTGGCGATTTCTCTTTTCGCTGAGAAACTCTTACCGGAACCGGGCGTACCAAGAATCAGTCCGTTTGGGTTCTTTAAGAGCTTCCGATCCACCATGATAAGGTTGTTGGAAAGTGCGTTGATGCCGCAGTACAGAGCTTCGGCACCGTTCTGGAACAGCTCCTGCGTGGTAAAGGGTACAAAAATAGCGACGCTTGATGTGGTCAAGCCCCGCTGGATTTCGATTTGGTTCAGTCCCAAAGGCAGGCTGCTCATCAGCCCTTCCTCCTGCTGAAAGTCAAGCCGGGTAAGCTGGCAGTTATATTTCTGTGCAATGCTGGATGCCTGGAACACATTATTGCCGAGCTGCTGTTTACTGTTTGCGGTATTGAGCACGAGGAAAGTCATAAGGAACATACGCTCATTCCGGCTCTGCAAGTCCTGCAGGATTTTCTTCGCCTCATTGCCGTAGGTTGCGAGGTCAGAGGGGATGATGTCCATGTCGTACCCGCTTCTGACCGCCTTTTTCTGTTCCTCAATGGTCATCTTCTGCAAATCGGTGATTTTGCGTTTAACCGTCTTGATTGCCTTAGTCTGGTCAACCGACTGGATGTGCATGGTAACAATCAGGCTGGATTCCATATCCAGAAAATCGGCAAGCATACGGTCGTTGAGTTCGGGGGCGAGGATTTGCAGGAAGGACACAGCGCCCAGCTTTTTCCCAACGCAAAAATCTCTACCATTACGGAACACGAAAGAGGACGGAGCGATAAAGTCCTTCACGGAGAGACCGCTCGGAGCAAGCCAGTCCCATTCAAAATGGAAGTCCATCTGTTCGTCCATGTGGAACATACGGTGCATGAGTGCCAGCCGCTGTTTTCCGTTTAATGGTTCTGCCGACACGCCGAGCCGTTTGAAATTGTTCAGCAGGTCTGTCTCAATCCGGTCAAGTCTCGGCTTTGCCGCCCGGATGGTATCGGCTTCAATGCCGAAGGTCAGGTACTTGGTCTTAATGAGACCGTTGTTGCCACGAGCAAGCTGGCTGCGGAGCATATTCGTGTATTCCACACGGATGTTATCGAAATCATCGCCCTGCTGCGGAATGACAATGCTCTGACCGTAGGTGTCCTTATTCGCCGCCATATTCATAAAGGACAACTGGAATTTTACGGAGCTGTCAAAATAGTTGAGAAAATCACACCAGCCCTCAAAGATTGCAGTTTTATCCTCATTCTGATTGAGCTGATAGTTAATATCCTGAAACTGGATGGTTTTTGTGTAGTAGCCGGGTTTTACACGGCATACGCCGTCCTGGTACATCCGTTCAAACGGGATGCTGTCCTGTGCCGACTTCTTTTTCTTATCTTGATTTTTCGCTCTTGCGATGGCGGCTTCGATTTGTTTCTTTTCCGCCCTTGTGAGCTTTCGTTTTTCGGACAATACGGTATACCTCCTTGTCAAGATTTTCCTGCCGCTCCAGCGCCGCATAGAAATTATTCGTCCTGTACGGTCTCTGTTTTGGGCGCAGGAAGCAGACCTGCACGATGTTTCGGACAATCTTTTCTAGAGGCTGTCCGTTCTTTTCATACATTGCCAAAAGCATAAACGGCAGAAGAACAACAATCATAATGAGCGACGCCACGCTCGTGTTCATCGTCCTCTTGCACAGAAAGAACAGAGGGACAGCGACAGCCGCACCGGAGCCAAAGCAAATGAGCTGGCGTTTTGTCAAATTGAAAAGCACCTTTGTCTTAACAGCATTTAAGTCTTTGGGTACAGGCACATAAGCCATAGGGTATCACCTCCGTTTTTAATGTGCCGAGAAAATGGATTTTGCCATCGAGCCTGTTTTGAACAGGGTAAAACACAGAAGAACCGTGTATCCCATACAAGTCCAGATAGCTTTGCTGACATCGGTATCAATGGCGATGTTCTCGACGAGAGCAGCATAAATCGCCACGCAGACGATAATGAGAAACGCCTGGAATGCCAAAGCAAACAGGGAACGCAGATAGTTCTGTCCCATATTGCCGCCGTCCTTATTAACCATTGTAGCCATCGGTATCGGTGCAATGGAGGTCACGAGTAGGGTAAGAACCCGGCGCCTTACCATATCACTATGGCAGGTTTCCGAGAACTCCCCTCCGAACCGGACTTACACCTCTCAGCGTATCCGGCTCTCCAGATGTCAGTCTAATTTCCCCGCGTGTAACTTGTCGTGACAGTAGACGCAGAGTGCCATTGTCTTGCGCTTACGCCCAATCATGGCGATTTCCCATTGTTTTCTGCCACTTAAATCTTTGAGTTTTCGTATATGGTGTATTTCAAGCGGCACATTCTCTGCGCCACACCACTCACACCTGTTTGCTTGCAGTCTTTTTATAAGACTATTACGCCCATAATTCTCAAAAATTCTTGCTACTATATCAGGATTTCCGCTTTCTACTTTAGTGTCCCGGCGGAACCCATTATTGTAAAACAATACCTTTCCGA
>QFCE01000153.1_pt1 | contig 59049 bp, 100 predicted proteins | sample 5346091 | NCBI WGS metagenome assembly QFCE01 (sample SAMN09062252, study PRJNA434731) | Human gut metagenome, whole genome shotgun sequencing project. | isolation source: stool timepoint A chromium assembly | host: Homo sapiens | collected 2015
TGTGCTAAAGTGGCTCAGTTGGTAGAGCAGCTGATTCGTAATCATATATTTTTCTTTTCATTTTTCCTTGATTTTACGCCATTCTTAACGCATTACTCTAGCAAGTTACCACAATAGTTACCACAATTAAAAAAATTAGTTCATTTTTTTTACTCTATTTCTTATTTCAATTAGTGTTTTACTATTTATAATTTTATTACTTATTTTAATTTATTTTTTTCAATTATTTATTTTTCAATTAGCGAATTATTATACATACAAATTTTTATAGGAGGTGTTGCAATTGGCTCACAAACGTGAAAACGGTGAAGGCAGTTGGGGTACTAAAACTATTAAAGGCATTAAGTATTATAGGTTTAGTAAAATTTTTTATGGAAAAAGAAAGGACTTTTACGGCAAAACCAAAGCAGAAGTAAATAAAAAAGTAAAAGAATACGCTTCGTTGTTAAATACTTCTACTTCTGATAATAGCATACAATTAAAATCTTTCTATGGATATTGTCATGATTGGCTGTATTATCAAAAAAAAGACACTATAGCACCAAAAACTTTTGATAGCTATGATATGGTATTAAATCAAATATTAAAGCCGTCAGAGATAGGAAATATTCAAATTAAACAGATTAATAAAATGTCTACTCACGAAGTGGCTGGTTTAATTACAATTCTTGTTAATAAAACAATAAAAAACTGTTGCAAAACATATATAAATACTTTGTATACAATACTTTCACAAGTATGTAGATATGGGCTAAGAGCAGGAGATTTTAATAAAAATTTTATGCAGTTAGTAGAGCATCCTAATCTTACAAAAGTAAAACCCCAAAAAGAAAAGGCTGTATTAAATATTGAACAAGTAAACAAATTGTGGAACGAAATGTTACGGAAAAACACTATAAAAGACCATGTACAAGGTAAAGTTGGGGAGTATGTTTATGGGTTGCCATCCTTACTTGTTTTATTTCTTTGTTATACTGGTATGAGGTCTGGCGAAGCAACAGCGTTAAAATGGCAAAATGTAAATTTAGAAGAAAGATATATAGAAATAGACGAACAGGTAGTAACTGTTAAAAACAGAGAAGAAAACCGTGATAATATTAATGACAAACACTATATTACTATAACTACAAAAACTAAAAATAAAAAGAAAAGAATAATACCTTTAGCTGACAGGGCATTAGAAATTTTATTAATGGTCAAGAATAGATACCCAAAGGAAAAAAATACTGATAATGATTTAGTATTTTCAAAAACAGGTAAGCCTATTACCAATAGTAATTTAAATAGAACTTTAAAAAATATGTTAAGACGTGCTGGGTTACCAGAGAATGTATCAGTTCATACTTTGCGCCATTCATTTGCTAGTATTCTATTAAATGAGGATGAACAAAATTTATATGCTGTTTCAGATTTATTAGGACACAGTTCTACAGACGTAACCTATAAAGTATATATTGATATATTTATGAAAAATAAGGCTAAAACTCTATCAATATTTAATAATTTAAGTAACAAAGAAATAAGCCCCTGAAAAGGGGCTTAACTTATATAAATATTTCTTTTCCAATATTTTTATTAATCCATTGCTTATATTCTTTTACAGGGATGCTATAGGTACGCCCTATTTTTATTTTGGGAAATGTATCTAACTTAATTAGTTTATATGCCGTATTTTTACTAATATGTAGATGTTTCATAACATCTTTAATAGTAATCATTTCGTCTAATTCTATACCCATTTTAATCACCTGATTATTTCTTTCCAGTACTTCCAAATCCATTTATTCCCCTATCTGTGTCACTTAATTCGTCCACCTCGTTAAATGTAACCAAGAGGTATGGAAGTATTATCATCTGTGCAATTCTTTCGTTTGGTTCAATTGTGCCAACCGTATCAAAATCATTATGTATAGCTACTATTACTTCTCCCCTATAATCTGAATCTACCGTACCCGGTGTATTAGCAGGTCTTAATCCCTCTTTAGTAGCTTTGCCACTTCTAGGTCTAATATCACCATAATAACCATCAGGTATCTCTATAGATAAGCCTGTACCTATCTTTACTGTCTCATGTGGCTTTATCTGAACGACTTTATCTACACATGCGTATAAATCATACCCTGCTGCGTATTCGCTACCTCTGGTCGGAATAATAGCTTTTTCATTAATTCTTTTTATGTTAATATTCATCTTATTCATTCACTTATTCTCCAATCTTATTTTCTGTATAACAGTTAGAACAAATAACAGTTCCGTCTGAAAGCTTTATATAATTACCTGTAATTGGCTCTTTACATATATCACAGTCAAAGCTTTCCACATAATTAGAACAGTTACAAAAGGGACATGTTTTTATCTTTTCATACGGCGGCGTATCAAGTCCGTGTTTGTCTAAAACTTTTTTAGGACTTGTAAAAGTAGAGTTACAATTTAAACAATAGTACAACGCTTTCACCCCTTTATAATTTCATACATATCATGCTCTAATCGTTTTTCTATACCAAATTTTATATTCATAATTCGCACATAATAAACATCTTTAGTTTCATAAACTATTGGATAAGTTTTATCTTTATATAATGTAAAATTAGGTGCTTTAATATCGGTTATAGGCTTTATTCTCATATATTATCAACTCTTTAAAATGTACTAATGTAATGAATATGGCTGTTTCCTCTTTTAGTGTTACTCACTACATCTCGGTTCATTAAGCAAGTTCTGAACATCTTAATTTTACTGGACACTTAGCTATACATATAAAGATAGCACCATATTTTTAAACTATTTATTTAATATAAATAACATTGCAAGTATTACATTAATTAGTCTTGTTCCTTTATATATAGTCCACAATGACATTCCCCATAAGGCTGTTCTTTAAACTCTTTACACATACAAATATAATCTTCTTTATTTTCCGATTTGTATAAGCTAGGTAGAACACACGGGCAAAAAGCCGACCCATAAATTTCTTTATTATACTGTATTTTACTTCGTATATCTTTTACTAGTTGTTTATCATTCGATACTCTTATTCTCATTGTGTACCTCTTAACTTATTTTTTCTGCATACTGATTATTTGAAGCTAATTTTACACCTAATATAGAATCGTAATGAGCTATTTCATTAGGTATGTAACGACCAAATTTAATTATTATATTAGGATATTTAGATAATTCCCTTACCTGCTCAAAAATTTCATTTTTATCATACCCTGTATATATAACAACTTCGTCTATAGTATTTTTTCTTAATTCTTTTATAAATGTTAACACGTCATCCCATGAGTCAAATGGTTCTAATCCCTGCATAACTATAGCTTCTGTTATTGGGTTATCTACATATTTTGAAACAAGGTCGGTAACACTTATTTCTATATTTTTTTCATTAACTAAAGAACTATTTTGGCAATAATTATTACCACATTTAAAACCCTTACAATATGGAAACATTATCGTCATAGATACTTTTTTGTAATTAATAAAGTCTTCTGAAATAATACCTTTTACTGTCATTTAAATCATCTCTGCCTCAGCGTTAATATCTGCCCATCGTCTTAACTCAAACTCTGCTTTTCTTTCTCTTGAGTAGGATTTTACTGGTGTATAGAATCCGACAATACGAGTAAATTCTGTTTCAACAGGTTGTCCACAAACAGGACAGATAGTACCGTAGAAAGCATGATTGTCCTTACAAGCTTGTATTTTTGTGTTAAACGCAAAATAAGTTACTCCTTGGTCTGCGATATAATTAACCATTTTCCAAGCCTTTTCAAAACTGTCAAAAGGTGCATCTATATTGTAATGAAGTATTGAACCACCAGAACAATAAGTATCAAACTCTGATGCTATTCTCACTCTTTCTTGACCTGTTGTTTTTATACCAAGAGGAATAAACTGATTGCCGTACAAAGGTAAATCATAAATGTTAGCATTGGGATAAAAGAATTTATCTTTTTTCATTAATTTTGCAGCGGCAGACTCTCCCGGTATCTGTTCTGTATTTATTTGATAATCACAATTATTCTCTTTAATAAAATCATCTGCTGTATTTCTTATTGTTTGGAAAATCTTATTACCAAAATGTGATGCTTTTTCCGTATAGTAAGTGTCTCCAAGTTCATCGACTCTTGTGTAACCAAATTTCTTCATTGTTTCATATATACCAATAAATCCTATTGTATTATAAAGATATGGAAAATCCACTAACTTATATGTAAAGTTAGGTAACAGTCCTTTTTCAACATTTCTTTTAATAATATGTCTTATGCAATCTAATGCTTTTAAGTTAATTGTCACTCTCTTTTCTAGTTCACTTAAATATTCTTCTTCGGAGTTTGTGTCTAATGCTAATCTTGCAAGATTTACTGTAGAAACCTTGACTGAACCAACTTTTAAGGCTGTACCTCCTATAGAATTAAAGTATCCTAAATTTTCAATATTGCTTTTCAATCTACAACAATTGCTTAATGAATTTACAGACGAATCTACAAACAAGTTACTATCAGACCACTGCATATTATGTTTTATTGCCCAAATAGCAAATTCTTCATCTATAAACTTACCGTCCTGTCTTAACAAACTAATTGTGCTAACAGGAAACGTAAACATATTATCTTGTCTAATTTCAGCCATTGATTCCATATACCATTTTTGAAATTCTATAATTTCATCTTCGTAATCAATCATAAAACTACCATCTGGAAATGTAGCACCACCAAACAATGCTTCAAAATAAGGTCTGTCAAATACAGATGTGTTTGTAAATGCGCTTTGAGAGCTATCTCTGCAATATGGCTGATTCACAGCATAAATAAATCTTTGAAAGTTTTGTTTAGCATAATCTTTGGCATTATTTGAATTTAAACCCAAATAATGATTGTTAATATCTTTTTTCCAAAAATAGAACATATATGGCAATAAATTAGGTAATCCTACTGCACCAGAACTTCTATTACTTGCATAACTTACAAATTCTTTTACAAAATCTACAAATGTTATTAGGTGTTTAGCAGGTTTAGCATTTCTATCATCTATAAAATATAAACCTTTTTCTGCCAAATCCTTTAAATCGTAAGCAAAACAATAATGTTTAAAACTGCTAGTGTTTGCATCATGCAAATATAATTCTCCTACCCATTCGGCTCTTAGCCATTCGTTAGCAGTTTGAAAACCATATTTTTTCTGTATCTCATAGTAAATTTTATTAAATGCCAAAAGTTTTTCATGTGGCTTAGGCATCTCTTTTTCTAAGGTTACAATATCTTTATGTGATACATTACTATTACCGTCAATACTAGCATCTGCTACCGTTGCTTCGTCAACGAAGTTATCAATAAAATCTGTATAACTGAGTTGAGCATCATCAAAACCATTAATTCGAGCAATATCAGTTCCAAACTCTTCTTGCAATTTGTTATATTGGGTTGTAAAATTTTTATTTAATCTTATATTAATATTCAAGTTTTTCCCTCCTATTTTAGTGATATGCATTAATCCAATCATTTGCTATTTTAAAATCCATTATTTTACCATCAACTTCTAAAATAGGAACAGTTAAAAACCCTTTTTTAACCATAATATCTTCATCATTTATTTCTTCGTAAGCAATATTTTTTGCCTTGAGTTTACTTTCTAATACATTACATCTCGGACAATGTGTAGAATATAATATTACTTTCAAAATATCACTTCACCTTTCAGCTTTTTACCTTTTAGCCAACAACTAACCCCTGCATCATCTTCGTCTTCAAAATCACACTGTAAGCAATCTGTATCACAAATATTTTTATGACATACTGTTCTAGTAGGTATTTCTACAAATGAACCTATGATTTTATAGGGAATATGATTATTTTTACAATAAGCTATCTCTGCTTGCACACCAGTAGATAATTCTGTACCGAATACCCACATTTCATCACACATATTTAATAACTTAATGCACATATTTAATCCTTCTACATAATCTGTACAGTTATACAACATGCCATAGTTGTGTATTGGACTAATAAATGAGTATGTAGGGAACTTTTTATGAAGCTTAATCATAATATCAGATACTTCTTCTATGTTCTCGTTTAAGCCTTTAAACGCATGAGAGACATATATTGTTTTTTCTAAATCCATATTATTTTTATTCTCCACCTCCTTTAAAAAGATTGTATATAATGTTAGCTGCTTCATAAGGTTTACCTTTATTATCAACTACATAATCAGCAACTTCATTAACAAATCTAAATGCGTATTTATCATGGTTTAACCTATGTAATGCTTTAATAAATCCATCTCTTTTACATAAACGTATAAACCTCTTAATTTTACTAGTTCTTAAATAAACAACTATTACTTCTTTTCCCCCTTTATATCTTGCTCTAAGCGTATATATTCCATCTACGTCAATAATATAAATATCACTATTATCTACTTGTTGAGTTGTCGCAAAATATAAATTGTTATCAAAAAATGTACTTGCTACTTTGTCTGTATAATTTTTGGATTCTTCTTTGGAAATGAATATATGAGTATCTTCGTTTTCATAACGAGGTTTACGAGTAGTATATGATTTTAATGGAATTAATCCATAACAAATATTTAATATACTTGCTATATAGTCTTTTCCGCTGCCTGATTCACCGATCAGGCATATTACTCTTTTTTTATCTTTCGTTTTTACCACCTATCTTTCTTTGTTTTTATCTTCTCATAAGCAGACAACCTTCTTCAGTAGGTACTACTTTTAAAGCAAGATGTGTTGTATAATCATTGTCACCATGAGTTTTTAAATGAACAATATTTTCTATAATATATTCTCTATCTTCGACTACCACTGTTATGAAATTATCATCTAAATGTCTTAACTCCCTCTCTAATGCTGATTTACTTGTTATCAAATTGATTCGTCATCTCCCAGCTCAAACTTAGTAATCTGTCCATTGTCTATTTTTGTGATAATCCCATATGAATATAATTCTTCGCAGTCGGCAAGGGTTGCTGTTTTAGCATCAATAATTCTTTTCTCCATAATATCCTCCTAAATTATTCTACAATCCAAACTTTTACATTGTGTGTACGACCAAGCTGTAATGCTTCTGCATGAGTGTTTACATTAACATCAATCTTGTTACCTTTTACAGCTCCACCAGTATCTTCTGCAATTCTATAACCTAATCCATCTATATATATTTTTGTTCCAAGTGGAATAACTTTTGGATCAACAGCAACAGATCTTCCGGGAGTTACCTGAGTTCCCGAAGCTGTCTTTCCTCCACCTCCACAAATTCTACAACCAGGTTCTTTACAATAATATGTAAGTGTAAACGTTCCAATATCTCGCATATAATTTTCATTTTCAATAATTTCTTCCATATCAGATATTGATTCTTCAAGTACATTGGTTGTAGCTTTAGTTTCTTCAACTTCAAGATTAATGCCTCGAAGGGCAATGGAATACTGCGAAATCATATTATGTAATCGTTTATTCTCTGATTTTAGTTCTTCATTCTGTTGTAATAATTCCTGATTTGTTTTAATTAAATCTTCCACACTTGATTCCTGTGCATAAGCATATACTCCGTTACATGATAAGCAAGATATAATCGTTGCCCCTGTTAATAGAATTGCTGTTTTAATATGTTTTAATTTCAATCGTAACTAACTTCCTTTCCTATATCTCTAAGTCCAACAAAAATTGGAAACTGAAGACTTTCTTTGCCAGTGTTTTTATCCTTAGAGATTTCTTTATATTTCACCTCAATAATTCTTCCTATATAATCTTCTCTATTTTCCCAAAAGTTTTTACGTTCTGAATCAGAATATCCACTACCTACTTTTACAGTATTGTCTTTGTATTCAACTATGAAAGAACCGAGAGTACCTTTATTACGCCCTTCTCCTTCTTCGTAACCAACAATCTTTAAATCATATGTATAAAACTGTTTTACTTTTATGAGATTTTTAGTACGCTTACATTCGTAAGGTGCATCAAGGTTTACCATGCAACCTTCATAGTCATGCTGTTCAGCATATTCTAACCATTTCCAAATTTCAGAATGATCAGTTCCTTCATAAAATATTGGTACTATTTCTATATTCTCTGTTGGATATTTTTTAAGATTGGATTTTAATTCTTCTAAATAGGTATGTTTTCTTTTAAAATAGGATAATTTAGATTTGCCAGAATAAAATTCTTCTAAAGGGAAAATATCAAATACTACAAATTTTAACTGTGATTTATCTCCATCTTTGCTATTTGCCAAACCTGTACCAAACTGAAATGCTTCCGAATCAGATAAACCTTCTTTGTTTTTATATAACAGTTCTCCGTCAATAAACATATTCTCGTATCCCATATTTATTAAATCATTAATAATATGATCAAGTCCTTTATATTCTTTGCCCTGTCGTGTCATGCATTTGTTGCCTATCCAAGCACATCGACAGCCATTAAGTTTCTGGCTTATTGATATTGGCTCATTGGGCTTTAACTTACATTTCTCAATACTTGTTCCAAGCATTACGTTAAACTCCGGTATTAGTCCTGTTATAACTTTATTAACTACTTTTTTGTCGCAGCCAAGTTTATATTTCTTCGTTATCATCTGAGAATAGAATTCAAATTTATCATCATCCATCCATTTTCCATAAAGAAACTTCTTTACATTAGCTATATCTTCATCTCTACCTGTGTTATGTGCTTTTAAATATTCCATAACGTCTTCGAAAGTTTCTAAACTTAAAGTGGCTTTAAATAACGTATATTTTTCATTGAGTTTCCTTAGCTTGCTATCACTAATACCTGTAACTATGTTGTCATCAAGTAGAAACACTAAGCATTTTTTAAATAGTTCATTATCTTTATTCTCTTTTATGATAGTTTTCTTTTCGTTTAAACTACTTGTGTCTTTAATTTTTTTAAATATCTTTGTTACTTCATCCATTAATTTTCCTCACGATTTAATATGTTCCAGCCATGATACCAAACTGAATTAGAATTAGCGTATTCTTTTGCATATGTAATTAATGCCTGACCTTCAATAAAAAAAGGATCTATATGTTTATTGGAATTGATCCAACCAAGCAAATTTAGTAAATACTGACCTTCTCTCATGTCAGGAAAAGATTTTTTATGTATTTCACATAACTGTGAATATATATCATTAAGTCTATCTGGGTTTCTCGTATTAATCACCCCGCTTTAATTCTCGATTGATAACACATAATCTCTTGTAATCTGATTATGGAAATCTGTAATCTGAGCCATAACTTCTTCTGCCCATCTCTTCACTTCAGGGTTAGCAGTACCATCATCACAGCGTTCTTTAAATACATGACCCCACTCACAGAGATTAATTTTTGAAATAAAATTACAAGGAATGCTTAACATATAAAGCCCACGTTTAACATCTTTATTATCTTTATATTCTTCAAGTACGTAGCCGTTTGTTGATTTAACGTATTTTTTGCCATTACGTACTATACTGTCTGGGAGATTATATCCAAGAATTTTACAAGCCTGTCCATCAGTAATAATTTTACCTTTGTAATAATCAGAAACTTCTCCATCCTCAAATATTGCTAATCTTGTACTATTTCTAATAATACGATTGTCAAATCTACGAGCGTGCGAGTCAACATCATCCTGTCCAGCTCTATGTAATTCTTCTGTCATAATCGTAATATCAAGATATCTTAGTATAGTGATATGTTTCTTTCCCATACGAAGCAGCATACTAAGCCATTTATTAAATTTTTCCAAGTCATACATATTAGGATTAAATTTAATATCACCATTCTTCTCCAACACAGAATCACAAACTCTTGAAATCTCTCTGTCCAGTTCTGGTGTCCACGTCCTTTTACTCAAAAACATAGACACAAAAGCTTCATAAAATCCTGTAATACTTTTCACTGTTACTTTCATTAGTTCTTCCTCCTATTTTCTTTAAAATTCCAAACATAATCTAAAAACTTGTCAAAATTAAGCATAACCTGACCATAAACATCTACTTTAATATCTTCCGCTTCACCAATCCAAGGTGTGATAACCAATTCGTATTCGCATTTTGAGCAGAAATAATAGAATAAATCTAATCTTAGTTCTTCTGCAAATTTGTCAATATCGTTTTCTTTTTTCTTTAACTTTTTAACATCTTCTGCAAAACTACTATGATCAAAAATATTTAATTTTTCAATTTTTCTTTCGTTAAAATTATGGTAAAATACATACCACTCCAAATGATCACCTCCTACTTATTTATTTATTTTTTCTAAAACTTTTTTATAAATCTTATTTGCTATTTCGGCTATTGTTGCACCAATTACACACGAAGAAATTGCTATATGTATAGTGTAAGCGTATTCGAATTTGGCATTAACAAACTAAAAAATTACTAAACAAATAATGCAATATAATACGGAAACTATTCCTGCTAAAACTTTCTTGCTATTAATAAAAATCACTCCTTAAAATTTAATATATAGTTTTATTATTTTAGTAATATTAAAATTACTAAAACATAATATACATAATCTAAAATAACGCTAAGGAGGTGATAAATTCTATGAAATTTGAAATCATTAATATCCGTGCTGTAGATATTACCTAAACACTCAGCTATTATCTGACCCGAATAAAAACACATGACTATTTTAAACACGGTCAGTATAGTTATTATTTTTATATCTATGTAATTTCCTGTTATGACAAAAAATATAATTAAAAGTAGTTCAAAAAGGAATATGATAAAAAAGGCTAAATTAAAGGCTTCTTCTTTAAATGGTTCTATACTTAGAAATTTATTTTCTTCAATATTTTTTAACATCTTTTTTGTCCAAATGGTTTTACTTATAGCAGTAGGGGTATTTTTGATTCTAAAAAGTAATAGTATAAAAATTACAGTAAGAATAAAAATTTTCAATATCATTCCTCCTTGTTTGATTGTATGTCATTAATTATTTCAGCTATGCATTCTGAAATTTCTTCATCAGACATGTTCCGAATTTTCTTTAACACCCTGTCAAAATAATCATCTGTATTAGTATTATCATTCATTGCTTTTATCTCCTATAAAAACTTTATCACAATACTGTGACAGTGTTATTTCTTTAGCGGTAGTGTTTGCTATTCTACTAACCATTTTTAAAGATTCTCTTACGACCGTTCCGTTAGGAAATCTGTGATTGCTACCATAACCTGAATAGCAATAGAAATCATTGCCTTGTTTTGTTTTCTGTCGATTCCATAACTGGGCATACTCGATCTCTTCTTTTGCTATTTGAAGAGACTTAATCATGTAATCTATCTTATCTATTGGTGTTAGTTTAATATTCTTTCCATCCATTTTTTCTCATCTCCTCTGTAGGTTATGCTATATGGTCGCCTTCTTCTATTTCTTCTTGTTCAATGCCACTATCAACAATATCCAACAAATCCGAAAAGTTTTTATCCATCGAATCGAACATTTCTTCAAGGCAATCGTCAAGTACTCCCTCTTCATCAAATAAATCTGAAATTTTCTGCCAAATTTGCTGTGCCTCAAGCAAACTATCATATTCTTTATCTGTAAAGTGTATTGATACAATTCTCTTTATTCTCATTTTATAACCTCCCTAATTTTCTAAAGAAACTGTCGTTTATTTTGTTTCGTATTTAGCTTTTAATCTTTCTAATTCTGCAAGTTCTTTTTGTTTAATTTCTTCTTCTTTTCTTATTCTCTTTTTTTCTTTGAATGGTGCTACGAATTTATCATTCATCAATTCAATATTTTTTTCGTAAATTTTCCCATCTCCATAAGAACGAAGTTCGGCTAAATAGTCTTGAGCAATTTTTTCTGCTAAACTCCTATCATCATGGTCAATATTTATACTAAAACATACCCAATTATTTCTACATAGTGTTCCTTGCCTTACGCTATTACATCTTAAATCATTATCAATATAGCAATTGTACCTTTCAGGTTCTTTTCTCATAACCCATCTGTTTTCATCATCTTTACAATCAAATAAAACTTCATGACAATATTTTAAAGATACTTGTGATAAATCCTTCTCATCGGTTAAATCTTTTAACGGTTTTACATAATAATCACCACCACCACATACACAGCAATATTTTTCTGCATCTTGACGATTAGTAAAATATCCGACTACATACCAGTCACTATAACAACCACCAAATACTCCATAAACCATATTTTTTGTACCTCTCTTTCATATAAATGATGGACTTAATTATTTTTCATATAATCCAAATATTCTTTGTGACACACATCTAAGTCTTTTAGTAATTCTTTACAATTTTCTGCATACTGAATATATCTATTAGCCAAATGTAATCTTCTTTCTTCTGAATCATCAACTAATCTATATTTCCATTTATTAGCTTTTAATAGGTCTGCATTATAATTATAAGTTTCAATTCTTTTAATATATTCTCTTTTTTCCTTTTCATATGTTTCATCGTCAATAATCAGATGTCCAAGTAATTCAGGAAAATCAAAACCTAGTTGTGTTCTTGATATTCCGTTATCTTCTGCATATTTGATATGCCAAGCAATGTCGTCCCAAGCCATGCCACCCAAAAGTGATTTGTTATCTTCTTGTTGCATATATGAAAAATACTCATATAATTCTTTTTTTATATCTTCCTGTAACTTACTCATAAAAATTATCTCCTTAGTAAATCCGTCTTTCCTTGGCTTTTCGAGTCTCTGAAACGCCCTATTTATGGGCATTTCAGAAATCCTCTACTGTATTATTCTCTACAGTTGGGCTAATAAACTCTTAATTGGCTCTCTATTCATATTTTCTTTAGCCCATGATATGTAACTTGGATCTGACTGAGCAACATTAACAAGCTTCTCGCCACTGTGCTTTCCAAAGTTCAGAACATAATCCTCTAATTTAACAGTCTCCTTCTTTGGTACTTCATATCCATCAAAAAGAACTTCTATGTCCTTACGGCTTGCAAGATAATCTGCCAAGTGAATCATCTTCTGATATTTATTTGTTGGTAGAGGAAGTACAACTGAACTTCTCTTATCTGTATTCCACTGTCCCATGTGACTTTCAATAGTTGTTGCGACAATTTCTAATTCTTCTGGTGAAATAAATCCAATCAAACTTCTAATTTCATTAGCTGCTAAAAGTGGATGATCAAACTTTGTATATTTACTTTTAGCATAATCTGCATCGTCTCCACTCTTTCTAGTATCATGCATCATTCCAGCTACTCTCATTAAATCCTTTTCTCTTGATGTAAACTTATCTCCAAAACAATCTACATTCAAAATATGATTCAAGAATCTAACTAAAGCACATGTATGACGAGCAAGACCAAGTTCTCCAAGCGCATACTGTGGATGATACTTTCCCGTACTTGACGCTCCAACTTCCCAAAAATAATCAGGAATTGTCTCTATACATTCTTCAGCAAAATGCCGAATATCTTCATTTTCAATAGTATTTAAAATTGAATCAAACATCTTCGATTTTTCGTTTCTCACTTTTATTCCTCCTATTTTAATATCTTTGAATCCAAACAGTTTTTACATAATTCGTAGATCATCCTACCCATATATTCTCTTTTTACAAAATAAATGTGCATATTGTTTCTACTCTGCCATGTTAATAACGCTCTGAAAAAAGAATCTGGATTAAGTTTCGTCTTATAATTTGCTTCAAAAATATCCTCTATCTTATCATTCTCTATTAGAAGATAATTTCTTTCGATATTAATCATACGGTTTAATTCCTTGAAAATTCTGTCATCATCCTTTGAAGCATTCGCAAAATTTCCTGCAAGTTCACTAACAGAATTTTTACGTTCAATACATAACTCATCACTAAAATATGTATCTACTTGAAATCCTAATTCTGGACAAGCTTCTATCATAAATCCATAGTCGCCAGTTTTAAGAGCTTTAGTTTTCCACCTTATGTTATTGGAGTCAAACCAATCAGTTATTGCCTGATTGGTCTTGTCTCTGGAATCTGAAAGAATGATAAGGTGGGATAAAAGTTCTTTATATTTTTTATCTGTATAATACTGTTTCATAAATCTCCTATCTTACGAATGACCATTTTTTCAAAATAGTTTCCTTATCATTTCTATCTTGCTGCCACTCTCCACCTTTGTCTTTGTACCATCTTCCTTCATTTGAAGCTTCGATGGTTTTAATAATATCTCCTTGATGAATCGGATTTTCATCATATTTAGGTCTTTTGACTTTTACCACTTCAATGTCACCATTACATAATCTGTATAATGTCAGTTTAGGATTTTTGAATTTACATTCATATTCTTTTACAAACGCATATTCTGGTGGAATATTATCAATTGTAGTCTGAACATATCCAAGTAACTCTAATTCGTTTTGCAATTTCTCGTTTAGGGAAATATCAGAATCTTCTAAATCGTTCCAAATATCATACAACGCTGCGTCATAATTAAAATTTCTGTACTGCTTTTCAGTTTCATCAGAATATTTCATTATATAAGGAAGATACTCTGCTTTTATATCTGATTTACCAAACTGAGAACGCTCATATAAATCATCTGTAATTGATAAGAATTTTTGAATCTTACCAATTTTCCCAAAGTTATCAAAATATCCAATCTTAACAAGGACGTTTACTTTTCCTGAATTGACACTCTTAATTTTTTTCATTGCTTTGAATAGATCATAGAAGTTATCAAAAGATTCTTTTTGTGAAAGTTTGTATAAATCATCTGCGCACTTCTGACTTAATCCTTTTATTCCTAACAAAGATGAATATATTACTTTATTCTCCTTATCTGCTTTGAAAGTTCTATTGTCTGCACCAAAACTATACTTACCTTCTTTAATGCCATAAGCTCTTAACATTTCTTCTTTGATTAAAGCAACTTTATCCTTATTGCCCTTATCTGAATAATGTTGTAACATTACTTCATAAAACTCATATGGATAATTAGCTTTTTGCCAAGCATTATATAAACTATCTAATGCCATACAGAAAGCATGAGCACTATTGAAACCGTATCCACATGAATCATTAATGATTTGCCATACCTTTTCACTCATCTCTTGTGCTTTAGATTCTTCAATTCCTTCATCCGCAATGATACGTTCTCTGAATCCATCAATAAATTTTGATTTAAGAGGTTTTACTTTTTCAGGATGTTTCTTTGCAATAGCTTTAATAATTCCATAACATTCATCAAGTGGAAATCCTGCGTAGTTCAAGGTGTTCATTGTCTGTTCCTGATACATAATAAAAGAATAAGGGAATTGTTTAGTTTGAATAATCTTATCAAAAGCTGGAATACCATAGTCAAATGGCTCTCTTGATTCAAATTTAGAATACATAGATTTGAAACCTGGTCGAATAGCAGCTATAAAGGCACTTAACTCTGACACATTCGATGGTTTATATTTCATACATTTTTTTGTTGTAGACTCTTTTTCACACTGATTTAATCCAATGGTATATCCATTAGCATATAAATTCCAAACCTTTTGATCGTTTTCAACAAGCTCGAGCAACTTGTTTACACCAAAATGTTCAATGCCAATACGTTTAAATATTTTATCAATCAGCAATACGACATCCACTTTCAGAATATCATTTTTTAAGTATTTATAATTTTCTGCAATAGCTCCATCAATCACACATATGATATATTCCTTTTTAGTCGATTCACTTTTACATTTAATCAAACCGATTTCCTTACGAATATTACCTTGATAAAGTAGATACGCAGATGGAGCTTTTTTCTTATCAGAGATAATTCCCCAATATTTCTCACTTGCATTAATATAACTTTCGTATTTTTTATCTACATAATCATACAAATCTATCTCATCTTTCTCATCGTCGTCCGCATATTTCATTGCTTCTTCGTATTTACCAATCTGTTCAGAAATAGTATTTGCAATATCAAAATCCAGTTTCTGTGCTCTTGCATATAATTTGAATGATGATTTTTTCTTAAACGTACCAAATGCAATCATTGGTGCTACATGGTCTTCTCCAAGTACATTTATCTGTGCTTGTTCAAAAATATCTGGTGTTCCTACGTTTAAGTCAATATCTGGCAAACTGTGTGTTTCCAAAATACGAGTCTTACTAATGAATCTCTCAGGATATAATTTAATAGCCGATGTAAATCTGTCTACTTTTGAGAATCCACATAGCGTGTTTGTAAAATAACCCACAGCAGATCCTCGTCCTGTATCGGTAATTAATCCACCGTGTTCTACTGCATCGTTCACAATAGCATAGTCAATAAGTGGATAATCTGTCATTCCAGTATCTTTGTATGTATTTACTTCTTTTTTTACACCTTCAAAATATTCGTCATATTTTTCTTTAGGAACATTTTTCATATATTCCTTGAATTTAGATGTAATCAAACGACTATATTTTTTATCCTTTTCTTCTTTGGTTAAATTAGGATACAATGTTGGAAGCTTTATATCTTTGCTAAAAATATGAACATCATCATAGTCATCAAACAATAAGCATACATCTGTATTATCCATAGCTTTTTGTATCTGTTCTTTCGTAAACACTCCTTGTTTCAAAAAACGATTCATAACAGTTTCGTCATCAGGATAATCCATATACCATCCATCTTCGTCTTCATAATGGATGTTTTTGGCAGCTAATACATAGTCCCTTTCTTGAGAATCTTCTTCATAAATATAGTGACTATCTAATCCAACAATCAAATCAATACCATATTTTTCGCTCATTCTTAATAGGAATTTATTCCACTTTTTTTGTTCTTTAGTATCATGATACTGGATTTCTAACATGAAATTTTCCTTAAAATGATCATGAAGAGTTGATATAATATTCTCATCCATTAAATTATTAAGGTTCTCGCCATAATATTTAATAATCGAATTGTCAATATCATCATCGCCTGTTAATCCATCATTCTTTGAATGAAATGCAATACATGCAGATGTAATAAAAACGTCATTCGGAGGTAATGACAACAGCAACTCTAAATCAACTCGTGGCTTATAGTAATATCCACTTATATTTGCTTCTGATAAAATATCATTTATCGACTGTCTTCCTCGTTCTGTCTTTGCTAAAAGTATGATATGATGATTGCTTTTATCTTTTGTATGACGATCATAGACCCAATAAGCCTCTGCTCCAAAAACCATTTTTAAGTTATATTTATGAGCCAGTTCATAAGTTTCAAAATAATATCCTTGCCATCCATGCTCAACACTGCTTATAACCTTATGTCCTAATTCGACTGCACGTTTAGCATAATCTTCATTAACAGCAGCCGAATCGGCAATATATATGTTTGAGTAGGATGTATGCCGATGGTAATTTTGCATACTTTCTCCTTTCTAAAATAAATCATCTTCTTCTGTATTATTCTCTTTTGTATCAAGATACTTTCTTATATGTGGACAATCTTTAAACCCACAAAGGTTGTTACAGAAAAATGTATCAGGAGATTCACTACCAGATTTAGTAGTTCTTGTGAATTTTCGATGAGGGTAATCTTTTTCGTTTTCGCTAAGATTTTCCCACTTAAAATATGTAGAAGTGATATAATTGAGACATTCTTGTTTCTTCTCATCATCAACTTCATATTTTCTTACATATGGAATAATTTTATATGCCGACTTTACTTCATCAGGCAAATTATCAAGACTGTTGTTTTGCAATGCATTATGTAGCATTATTTCAATATCAAGATCATTATATCCTAACTTGGACAATTTGCTCTCAATATCAGATTGTAGCGTTTCTACAATCTTTCTTCTTTCGCAAATCTTTTCAATTAATGTATCATTTTTAGAACGAGAAGTTTTCTTTCCCATATATTTGATTGTGCAATATTTCAGCATAATCCATGCACATTCTTTAACTGTATATCCAAGTTGTTCCAATGCCATCTGATATATCACCAACTGGCGACCATGATGAATCAAGTCTGATGTACTAAACTGTGAACTGGTTTTCCAATCGTATACACTGACCACTTTGTTTTTTTCGTCTACGATTTTGATTAAGTCACAATATCCTTGTAAATAATGGTCATCGTCAATTTTCAATAAAAGGAATTTCTCAGTTACAAAATCTCCTTTAGGCTTTACAAAATGTCTACAAAAATGTCCCATATTAGCAACCCAACCATCTCTAATTGAATCGCCGCCATTTCTATCTTTAGGAAACTCTATACCGAGCATTGTCATGTCTTCAAGCTCTTTGTTCATTGCTTTAATTAGCTCGGATTCTGTACATTCTCCATGTACAATCATTTCTAATGTGTCATGAATTTCTGTACCCATACATCCATATACATTCGGTATTCCTTTTTTATGTTTAATATATGTTAAATAAGCTTCATATAAGCAATTATCAATCGTGTTTAATTTACTGAAACTATATACTTTCTTTCCTTCATCAAATAGTTTCTGCAATTCTGGTTCTTTTGCTCTCTGTCCTATTTTTAATCACCTCAAATCCATTTAACACAATTTTTCATAAGATATAGATATCCTTCTTTCCCGTAATCTGAAGGACTTCCTTTGCTTCCTTTTGGTATTACTTGATGTTCAGCATCCCAGATATACCCGACACTATTATGAAAAACTGCATTATCTATCTTTAACTTTTTTGCTTCTTCACGAATATATTCTTCTTCAAGTCCTTCATCGTAAGCCAAAATATTCTTGCTAACCAATAAACCTTTTATGTATTTCACCTGCGTATCAGATAAATGACAACCACAAGATCCTAATCCAACATTGCTTCCTATACTGTCTAGCTGTTGTGAAAATTTCTCGCTTTCACCTATTACGCATAAATTCTTTCTCTGAATACATTCATAATTCATGTGAAATCCATACAGTGTCAAACTTCTGCTGCATGGAATAATTGGTAGCCATCTTTCTTCTTTAGCACAATTACTATCAATAGACCTTCCCATAATTCCGCATAACTTACCGTCAAATGTGTATTCAGGAACAGTAATACGATTTGTCCAAATATCATATCCAACATTAAATTTTTCTTGTGTTTTATACGAAATTCCATCCTTAAAAAACATTGTATTAAATTTCCCACAATACTCTTGCAATATAGATTCATCGTATATTTTCATTGACATTTCTGGCTCTTGAATCTCACGAATGAGTTTTTTATAAAATCCACCAAAAGGCGTTTTTACCGCTTTATTAAAATTACTTTTCTCAAGACCTAAAAGATCAGCTATATATTCAAGAGATTGTGGAAAGTTCAAACACTTTTTATTCATCACAAGAGAATATAAGTTACCTCGTTCATTTGTGCTATAGCAGATAAAGCTTAAAGTATCTATGCTAAGTCTGACAGATGAAGGATTTCTACCATATTCTCTTGCGAATCTATATTCATTGTGGGAACTATTATATGTAATATTTTGATAGTCAAGTGACTCTAAGACTTTTAAGATATCATCACGATTATTCAACAAGTGTTCTGTCAGTTTCAAAGCATTCATTATTTCACCTACTTTCTGAAACCGTCATATTGCATTTCGATATATCCTATCTCTTTCAATGTGTTAAAACTCATATTTCTCTCATAAATCAATTGGGGCTGAGTTTCACCAAAACGATTTTTCGGTGTAAATAAAACAATATAATCCTTATCTTCATCAAGATCGAATGTTTTTCTAATCTTACTATATCTACCATCTTCATTCTTTTGGAATTGATATGGTTTTAATTTATTTTTTTCTTCCTTTGTTAAACTCCTAAACATAACTACTTGCGAAGCAGTTTCTGCTATTGCTCTTGATTTACCTGTACATCCTAAATCAAGATATCTTCTTGCCATTGATTCAGACGATAACTGAGCTGTTGCAACAATAGCCACATCTTCTTTCTTAGCAAGTAAGAATAATTCCTTTGCAACTTCACTAAAATCAGCCCATGCTTTATCAGAATTCTCTTGTTCAGGCTTTAATGTATCGAACACGAACATACCTGTTCCAAGTTTGCTATATTTCTTAATAATTTTCTTAACATTACCGATTGAATAATCACTCATTTCAATAAACTGAAGTTTGCCCTTACAATCTTCGAGCCATCTTGCAGCTTTTTGAATGTTCTCTTTATTTTCATCTGAGAAATGACCAAGAATAAATTTCTGGCGATTCATGCCAAAATATTCAATCTTATTAAATAACACACTAGCAAGTATCATCTGCCTAAACTCATCAACACTCTGTTCGTTGCCAATAATACATACATTTTCTCCACTTTCAAGAACTGGAAGTATATAAAATAGAATTGCCGTTGTAGTTTTACCATTACCGATATGTGCTAAATGAAGAAGTAAATTCTTCTTATGAACACCAGCTAATCTATAATTTAAAAGCGGATAACCAATCTTGTATCCTACAGATTTACCCTTATCCCATTCTTTTATGTATGATTCATATCCTTCTGATAAATTTTCTGCTTTTACTTTTTCAATCTTTCCTACACAGATATTATTTAACTGAAAATCGTAATAGTCATATAATTCTTCTGATGTCATTTGAACAATTTTGTCGTATTTATCCATAATATTGAATCCTGCATCATACAGTCTTAACATCATATTATTTTTAACTAATTCATCATAATAAATACCTATGTTATCAATATTGATCAGTGATGTTATCTCTGTAATAGACTTATACCCACCACGATCTTCAAATCCTTCTTTTAAAGTTTTTTTATCTTCTAAGAATGTATATAATGAAATATTGTCGAATGCTTGATATCCAGCCTTGTATAATTGTTGTGCTAATCCATAATAAAACATTCCATCATCTGTAAGAATATCTGTACCATTGACCACATTCTTGTAATCATCAATTAGTGAAGGCTCTTTATATAATGCAAAAATAAAATTACACTCTATTGCATCTCTTTTTGTTATTAATTTCTCCGGATAATCATTTAAAGCCAATCGTCATCCTCCAACCATTTTGTTATGTTCTTTTCTTTATGTGTAGTCTGAATATTCTCAATATCTACACTTGTATCAATGTTATATTCTCTCTTTTGGTCTTTTTCTTCTGCCAATACCTGCTTATACACATCATTGATGTTATTTTTTATAATGGCAAAAATGTAGGAAATCTTACCTACATCATTTCTAAAATCCTTTGTCCTAAGTGCATATTGAATTGACTTATACGACTTATCAATTGTTTTATTGATTACATCGTATCCATAAAATTCTAATTCTTTTAACTTTTTCGTAAGAACTGTTGGAAATACTTGACCAGGAACATAGTCGAGAAATTCAGTTGCAAATCTTTCAATAACACGTTTTCTATCTTCGTTTTCTTTATTCCATACATCGTATAATTCTTTGGATTTATAATATTTGCCATTATCGGCTTTATAGAAAGTTTCAGAAGTTCCGTATTCGCCAGTTATTTGACATTTAACCTTTCGTGCCAATTTTACACCACCTTTTCAGGCGGCGGGGAAATTTCCCCACCTATATTTTTACAGAATAGAAACGATTGCTTCTAATCCTTTAGTTGATACAGACGTATCCTTAAAATTTGGAATATTGTACTCTGCCATAATATCCTTAACTTTAGTCTTCGTATCATCATCCGCATCAGGGAACTTAGTCTTGATTGTATCAATCAGTTCTTCATTCTTAGAAATATCCACCTTATTCTTTGTTTCCTCTTCTGCAAACTCTTCAGCCTTTTCCTTACGAGCTTTTACTTCTGCATTCTTACGCTTTTTAATCTCAGCATCGGAAACCTTACCATTGATTGCTTTCTTTACACCCTCTTCAAATGCCTCGATATAATTCTCTGCACCATATTCAACACGTTCTGGCATCTCGCTAAATCTGCCGCCTGCATCTACAAAACCATCTGTTCTAAACCACATATATCTTGTAGTACCCTGAACATGCTTATTCTCATCAATATTCTTCTCAACTGCGATTGTCATAACAATATCAGCCTTATTAGCAAAAATACCATCGTAATCTGCACTAAGGTTAGATGTAAGCTGCTGATACTCATCGCCATTCTTTTCCTTGACATCTCTAATCTTTGTATGTCCAATGATTACAATACCGTATCCAGCCTTTCTAATCTTTGCAAGAATATCATCAATAAGTTCATTGACTTTATCTCTTGGTGCTCCATATCCACCAAAGCAAGCATTGAACTCAGCAGCAGAACCCTTTGCTTTCTTATGTAATCTTTTTACCTCTTCCTTTGCGAGCTTAATCATCTCATCTGCCGTATCTAAACCAACAACCTCAAATTCGTTGTCAGACTTGTTCTCAACTAATTCGTCTACAATTTCTACTAAATCAGCCCATGTAGGTGCTTCAGCATAAACTAAATCGTCCAATGCCTGATAACCAATTTCATCACCAATAGAAATCAGAAGTCCCTTATTTAAGTCTCCATACTGTGCCTTAACAAGATTATAAAACAGAGTCGTCTTACCTACCTTCTTAATACCTCTCCAATAATGAATGTAACTTCCAATATCACACTTTACTTTGTTTGTCTTGAACATTGACATAAATATATTTCCTCCTTAAATTCGTATCATATTTTCAGTAGGGGATTTCGCCCCTACTATATAGTTGTAATTGTTAAAACAGATCGTCTTCATCTACTTCTGGTTCAGAATCAGTCTTGGTTTCCTCTTCCTCTACCTTTGGCTCGTCCTTCTTCTCTGCTTTCCTCATAACATCATCCATGTTCTCATCAGATGCCATTACATAAATCTCATCTTCAAACTCAGAAACTGACATATCAGCGTCTACAATACCATCTGCAAAATCACCTGTAAGTTTTGGATCAAAAAGTCTATACTCTGTCACTCTGTCTCCAAAAATAGAACCGGCAGGACGGAAATCATTAAGAGTTCTAATTCCCAACTCAATCTGTTCCTTCTGAGCCTTCGTAAGCTGAGATTCATCAAATTCCACTGTCTCTGCACCATTAAGCATTACACATTCCCAAAGAAGGTGCTGCATAGTCTTCTTAGAAATATCAATGTACTTCATCTTGTAGTCTAATAACTTCTTGTGTTTCTCGTTATTCTCATCGTACTTACTTGCATTAAATACAAACTGCTGTGGAATGAACTTATTACCTTCGTCCTTGTTGATATACTGCTGAATATATCCGTCTACAATAATCTTCTTCTCTGTCTTCCAATCTGTCTTGTCAACTGAATCCTTATTGTAGTAAATATCAGCAGTGACAAGTAAACGATTCTTCTTGTCATCAGCTACAGCATATACGCTCTGAATCTTAAACTTGTCATAATACTTACCGTTATAAGGCTCTTTTACCATCTGACCTGTAACAGTTACCTTGCCATTGTACTTAGGTAAATTCTCCTGAAGATATTTGATTGCATCATATAATGTTACAAACTCATGTCTTCCATCAAACTCTTCACCAAGGTCAACTGTTGTCTTTCTGTAAGAAGCAACAGATGATACAACTTCGTCATCAAATCTGTCATTCCACTTAATTTCAATGTTTTCGTTATCAGCATTCTTTGACTTGATTGTTTCCTGCTCACCATCAAATGCTTCAACGAAAGCCATATTATTGTCACTTTCCTTAATGCCGAAATTCATACTCAGCATCTTACGACCGTTCTTTTCCATTTCCTTAACAAAAGGTCTTTTTGCGTCCTTCTTTGGGAACATAACTATTCCTGTAAAGTTAAATCTTACTGCCAAATTACTTGTCCTCCTTAAAATTAAATAATTTATGTAAATATTGTTAAATAAAACAATCTATATAAACGCCCTTCTCAGGACGGAACATAGAGATTAAATCTATATAAAATCTATATTCAACAGTGATTTTTGAGTGCAAAAACCCAAGGGTATGCTACTAACCACCCATATTTATATTCTCTATTTGGTTATTATTAGTTGGGAAAATAATAAAATTGTTATAATTAAAAGGTATTTCTATATGCAAGTCTTTTAGTTATGAATCCTTTCGGATGAACAATGGTACAAGATAAATGAACTTTATCTTGCTTTAAATCTGATATGCTACAATTAGATGGGATACTATTACCTACCATATATTTTGATTTAAAATAAACAGCCTCTCCACTATATTCTTCGTATACTTTACAATAATCACTCCAACTGTCTGCTTCAACTACTCTTGACTGATGATCTCTGATGACATTATTTTCATCAATAATTAGATTTGTTTCAATTACTTCTATGTATATCACCTCTATTCATATATTCTCTATTTTATATTTGGAAATTTTGAACTGAATTGTTCAAGACTAATCTAAGATGTTTCCTATGACCTCGTATAACTCTAAATCATTTAATTCGCACCATGATTCAAAATTATCTCTCTACGCATACCAACCAACATTCATTCCAAGAAATTCATTCTCACCATTCCCATAAGAGACTACATTATATAATTCTCCGTTTAGAATGTCGTTTTCAAAGATTAAATTACCATTCTTATCATGACTGCCAGTGCATCTACATAATGTCTTTGGATCTATTTCTTCAAAACCATCGGTTTCACCATGAGAATAGAATACTGTCGTAGGTTCAAATATCAGATGAATTTCTTTGTCATACATATCTAAACCTTTTACATAATATCCACAAACCCATTGACCGCTACTAATGCTCTTTGCTTTACATAGCTGCGTATCCATTTTTCACCTCCTCAAAATCCGAATGAAACAGTGAATTCCACTGAACTACTTCACTTATTTATTCTCTATTCGATTTTAATTTTTATTGAAAATTGTTTGGTTGATTAATCAATAAGATAAAGCATTCCGATTATATAATGCAATGTCTGGTCTGTAATGTATGTAATCTTATTCCATCTTACTTTCAACGGATCAATAATCAGATGCGAAATAAAGATTACTGCCAACTGCCATGTCCAACCGAATACTATTAAGAATGGAACACAATACAATACACAATGTACAAATAAATGATACCAATTCTTTCCTTTTGTCTGTGCAATAAAATTACATTGTAATACATAATCACCAATTAAATGACATAACACAATCAATACAATTGTGTGTAAATTTAAATTCACCATGTTCATCTTCTCACCTCCAACTATATATTCTCTGTTACTTCCCATATAAAACATTAAAAGTTCCAATAACCTGTTCTCTAACTTCATCCATACTTTTTACTTTAACTACAAGAACAATTGAATTATGATAAAAATCAGAAGCATTTACTTCATCATAAAATTTTTCAATCATTTCTTGAGTTGGTTTTGGTTCAAAAGCTAAAGACAGAACTCTTCCTATTCTTGTTGTTAGTGGCTCATACTGTACCAAAAACATATTATCCATAATAATATTCTCCAATCTGCACCAAGAAATGTCAGTTTCCTTCGTTCTTGATTTGCATGCTATATATAGTGTTTATAGTATTTAGAAATCACTATATATAGTATATTATTTACTCTTCACCAATAAATACTAGCCTAATCCCATAACAATACATTATTTATTGCCGATTCTCTTTCAGATTCATCCATATCCCAAGGTTTTCTAACTCTTACTCTGAAATTATCATCAACAATTTCTTCCAACAATGTTCCATCCTCTTTTGGTTGCATTTGTTCTTCGAAAAATCTCTCACAATCAGGGCATAATGTTTTATTCTCTTCAAAATCCCAAGGTCTAATTTTTATTGGAGCACCACAACAATCACACATATTCTTAGTATCGCTTTCATAGTCAAGAATATATCTCTTATGTTCTCTGTCAAAGCCACTGCCAGTTAATACAATCTCATTATCAGGTGGAGTCAACTCATCATCACGATTTGCTCTATCAAATATATCTCTCCATCTTCCAAGAATACCAAAACTGTCACTGTGAAAATCACTATTAGCTGTTAAATCATGTATCACTGTTATTTACCTCTAGTAAATATTGTTTTAACCTTTGAGAAAATGTTGTTCTTATGATTAGAACTCAAATCAGCATCAGCTTTTCTGACAATTTTAGAAATACTATCTTTCTCAACTTCGTAATGTGCATCTATATATTCTCTCAATTCCTGCACATCTTTTGGTGTATTGATTGTCCTAACAATGTTTCTACCCATCTTCTCTGTTTCGTTAATCATTTTGTCGAGCGTCAAATCACAAAATTCATCTACCCAATCACCAAGATAATAAAATCTGTCGATACAAACCTTTTTATTTCTATCCTGAAATGTTCCAAACAGAATAGGATCTTTTTCTTTCTTCTCAGCTTCGATTTTTCTCTCTTCTTTTCCTGAATAATCAGTATAAACAACATACATCTGGTCAAATAATTCCTTAGTCTTATCAATTACGTCTACAATCTCATCAGGAATTTCTCGTTCATATCTTTCCAGTTCAATAATCTTAATTGGTCTTTCGCTGCGATTACGTGTATTAGCAACTGTATCAATATAGAAATCAATATCATCCTTGTAGACAAAAGTTGTAATTCCCATATCTACAAGCTTCTGTTCTTTTTCAATTGATTCCATACAGAAAAGAATTTTCCTCAACCCTCGGATCTGACCTGTAATTCTATACTTATTTGCCAATTCTAAGCAATTTTCATAGATTTTCTTTAGGTCGTTTGAAGATACTTCATACTTCTTGTCTTTAATTCTTTCAAAATATTGCTGTGGAGTTAATTGAGACTCCACACTATCTGTTGTTTTTAATTCGCCCATTTATAATTACCTCCACTTTAATATTCTCCAAATATAATTACCATTTACTTGTATATCTACTATCTATAAACAACTCTTCCTTTGTGTGACACCAACTTTTTCATTGAGAGACATACTCATAAGACGAGCCAAATCGTCTTTTGTGTGTTTAAACTCTGATGAATTAGTATTTTTATTGTTTGTAGCCATAATCTCTTATTTTCATAGAGATTGCGCAATCTAAATTACCTATAGGTTTACTATTTTTGACCTTTCTGTATTATAAAATTATTGATTTTCTTAGTGTTTGCAACCACTATAAGAAAATACTATTTCTTCTTGTTACTGGGACTCCCATAGCCGAATGGCTTAGATATGATTAAAAATTTTCCAATGGAAGATTGGTTTTATTTGAAGCTATCTATAATTCATTCTTCTCTCAACTTCCTTGTCGTTTTCTTCATCGTTGAAATATTTATAAGCAAGAGTCATAGGATATTCTGAATCTTTTGCTCTATCCCACATCATAAATTCTGTCCAATTAACTTCACCTGTATCATTACACCAGCTTGGATCTTCAAATAAGCCACTAAACACACTCTTCCAAGAATACTTTTCTCTCTGAATATTTCTGTCTTTAATAACAGTTGATTTGTCATATCCTTTTATTTCTACAAGAATATCTTCACAAATATAAATAATAAAATAAATTGAATAAACGTAATTAATATATAAACAGTTTTATTACTGGTTAAAATGATTGTTTTATATGAAGTCTATAAAAATAACATTTAGGTAGGCATGTTAGATAAGCCTGATAGGATAATAAAAAATATGTATAAAATAGAATTTTTAATAGGAACAAACTAAGTAATTGATTTTGTTATTCTCTCAACTGGTCTATTAACAAACTATCTATAACAAAAAATTCATTATAACTTCCAAAGTCTATAATAGTTTTTTCGTTACGCGCCCACAGTCGATAATAAAAGTCCTTATAATTATTATTCTCTAAATATGTTTTTACTGCTGCAAATAATTCGTTAATATCATCGGTTTCTTTTATCAAATGTTCATTGCTATTATTGTCCTTGAAATATAGCTTAATAATATACCCTCCCTTATATCAATATTTTTATGTCTGAAAAATCAGAATCCTTAAATGTTTTATTTTTATACTGCCTCAAACATAATCTATTAGAATATGAACGTAATGCAGAATTAGATAATTTATTATTAGCCATTATATTGAAGTAAAGCTTTGGATAAAATGGTTTATCATTGTCTTTACACCAAGTAAATAATGCGGTTAAATCTATATCAAAAATTTTTTCGCTTATTTTTTCGTTTATTTCAACCAGTTCAAAATACTTTTCATACTCATCATATGACATATATCCTAAGCTAAAACTATCAAATCTAAAGCTTATAATACCTTCTTTAGATATGTTTATAATTTCATATTCTTCACCAATTTTATCAAGTATTCCCATTTTCTTTATCAATCTAATTTTATCACCTTTAATCATGCAATTTTTTCCTCCTTATCTTTATATTTATTATTCCAATATTCTATTGCTTTTTTATCTTCATCTGTAATTTCTGAATTATATTTTCTTTTTGCTTGTACAATCTTGTTATTAGAAATCTCAATTGTTACTAAACTCTTTTCTGGATTTTTCTTTTTCCTTAAAAACATAATATGACAACTGCCATCTAGTACCCTGTCAATATAAGAAGCTACACAATTACTCTGCATGGATGCTTCATCCTTTATGTCTTGTGTTGAGTTGGGATAAATAAAGATATAATCTCCATACGTACACTCAAAAGATTTATTAATTCTTTTTTTAAATAAATCCTCTGAAAATTCTTTTTTTAGTCTATCGTAATTGCGACATGCTATCTTATGTGTAGATAAAAAATGTCTTGGATATTTGTCATATTTATTGCTAATACTATGCATCATATTTGCATAATCATATATTTCTTTCATTAAACTTCTTATATTGTCCAATGCTTCAAAAGTTTTAAGCTCATCTATGTATAGTAAAAGTGCTTTCGCAGAATAACCAAAATTATCAATTAATTGATTAAAATATGAATAATATTTAAATCCAATCCCATCAAAATAGTTTGCCTTACAAGTAGTTAAGATATCATTAATATCTTTATCGTCTAAACTTATATACTTTAAATTGTATGCTAAATAATACGCATTAGGGTTTGCAGTCCAAAAGTCACATAATTTATTAGATATTTTTACTTTTCTTTGTTGGGCAACCTTAATCAATGCTTTGGGAATATCATTTATTGATTTACTAAATGCGGAATCTATTATATCTTCAAATCCTGCTGAAAAGATTTGTTCATACCTTGAATAATAAGGAACTTTAGATAAAATTGTACCTATATTTGAAATACATGTTGGGTTTTGCTGTTGTATAAATTTAAGAAAAGCAGCATATTTTTTATCTGTGCAACACTCTATAATTTGATACATTGTTAATCCTTTTAATTGCCCCTTTAAGTCCTTAACAGGTTGTCCCTTAAATCCAATCGCAGTTTTTTTGCAAAATCATATTTACAACACTTACCATTGTCTAACTCAAAAATTAAATATTGTTTTTCCTTATATACTTTCATTTGTATCACCATTTAGTTCTAGCAAATAATAAATAGTTTAATCTTACCATTCTATCTCACTCTTTAAATAATCTTCTGTTTCAAACTGAATATCTACATTATAAAAATCATTACTTACAAATATACTGTACTCATTATCCATAGGATATCTAAAAACAACTACTAACAAATTACCACATGTAGAAATCCATGCAAATTCATTTTTGTTTAATCTAAAATATTCAATTGCTCTTTTAACACAATCTCTTACAGTATCTATATTGCAATTATCTACTAAACCAACTTCTTTTGAAAAATGATAAAAATGCACTGGAAACAAAATATTATCTTTTGTTAGTAGAATATTTTGTTCATTATCTTCTATCATATTTTCATGTCCGCAAACCGGACATTTAATATGTACGCACCCATAAAAACCCATATATAAGTCATCTTCGTTATATTCTAATTCAGACAAACAATTGTCACATATATGTTTTCTAGGATAAGATGGAACTGCCTTATTGGTAATATTCTCTTTTTCTAAATTATTTTTTATTATCTTCATAATGCCAACCCTCCTTTCTTAACTATATTGTTTATCTGCTTCATGTGGTTTCATCAGACTAATCATATATTTTCTTATTTGTTATATATATTATTCTCTATATAATCCTTCATATACTTAGCCACAATTGCTTTTTCAGCCTTCTCTATAGACTTATTTATTCTATTTTCTATTTCTTCATTATTAACCATGTAATTTTCGTATTCAACTTATTCACATTTATCTTATCTACTATTGAAAATGTCTCCATTTATTATTCTCCTTTCCAAATGAAATGCTTCTTTCTTGCTTCTCATACAAAGTTTTCATATTGTTATTCTCCTTCGAATATTACTCTTATTGGCTTTATAGATTCGTCATTTGCTGGTATAAGAAACACTTTGTCATTTCCAATCTGATCTTTAAATATTTTTGGAACTTCAACAAATGTAACTCTTTTTGATCTATCACTATCCAGCCACTCTTTAAACTTTTCAAGATTTTCTTTTTCAGAAATTGCAGCACATGGACTTACTTTATCTATTAACTCTAAAAATCTTTGTCTTTCATCTTGTGATAAATCCATATTGTTATTCTCCTATTCACTCACTCTAAATTTTGTATCACCAACAGCCAAATTTTTTACTTCTACAAAAGAATTAAAACCATCCTCCATAGTTGTAATCAGTATCTCATCAAACAAGTCTTCCATCATGCAAAAGAATCGTACAGACGGATGAAATCCTGGATATTCTTTCAAACGGTATTTATTAGCTCTACCTCTTAATACAGGAAGCCCACGTCTTCTACGCTTATTATTATCCCAATGAATAGGGTTGGCATAAAAAGCTTTTTTCTTTCGTCTGTACTCCTCTAATTCTTCTCTTGCAAGTTTATCAATCTCTTTTTCTCGTTCTGTTTTCGGAGGATTTCCATGAATAATATTGTCAAATTGTTTTCTGATATTATCATTTGCTTCTGCCTTTTCTGAATCAGTCATTTTGTCAAAGTTTTGAGCTACATCTAATAGTGTGTTTTTCAATTTTTCACCTACTTTCACGACCACAAGAAACGTGGTTTTCATGTGGTTTTTCAACCTCTGAAAGCCTTGATTTTAGGGCATTTCAGATCGTGTTCTAAAACGATAACAGAGATTACTTATAAATCCTTCTATCTCGTTATGAATATTTGCTGTATCATCTTCCATATACTCAACATATAGATAAGATAAAGTATCTTCTTTATCTAATAAGAACTCTTCAAAGTCATCTGATATAATATTCTCTGAAAAATAGTTTATAATTTCTTCTTTGATGCAATATTCATATGAATATCGTTTTAATAGTTTCTCTCTTGATAAGTCAGAATTGGTGACTAAATCACCAATCCAACTACTCATCTCCTCATTTAATCTTTGTATTAATTTATCCATTTTAGTTTACTTTCACCTGTATAACCCTTTTCAAATTCGTACCACGCATAAGCAACTGCACTACCACCACCTGCTCTCATTTCATCAAAAAGAGCGTTCTTTGCACATAAGATACGACTGCTTGAAACATAAACACATTTTGGTGGGTACTTTTTAAATAATTCCTTACGAGCTTTTCCTTCAAGGAACTGAACTTTAAGGAACATAAATACTCTGCAACCATCAGAAATTAATGTCATTGCATGTTCAATAAATTCTTTTGCATATTTGTATGGGGGATTTGTTAAGATATCGCCATTCCAAGGCTGATTATATGTAAGGAAATCAATTCCACCTTCACCGTAACCTCTATCGATCAGGTCAGTGGATCGAACTTCATAGCCGAAACTCTTTAATCTTTCAGATAGATGTCCCTCACCACAGGAACACTCCCAGATAGGTTTATTAAATGTAACACCGCCATCTTTTAACAAAACATCAATTGCAATAGGATCTGTCGCATAATAATCCTCGTTCTGTCTCTCCTTGTCGGTGTGATTACTTGCTCCTAAAGTCTTAAAAATACTATTCTTATTACCTGTCCAATCTTTTTCTGTATTATTTTTCAAATTCGTTCACCATTAGTAGCTGCGCAGCTTTACTCACATGTGAACATTTATCCTTTCTTTAATTGTAATTACATTGTTATATTCTCTTTTTGTCTCGAATATTGTATAGTTTTCGTGACAAACCTTGAAACCAAAATTTTATTCTACTACTTCCCAATCATCGGAAAGCATATCTGTCTGACTCGCCAGCCACCCAATAACTAATTTATTATCTGCTGTTTTCATGTCAATATGTGGACAAATCTCAACCTCATCCATACCGCCATCAATATAAAAGTTTCTTAAATAATTGGCTGTTTCTGATTTCATTTCATCTAAATGAACAACACTTCCTGTTGTCAGATAAATAAACATATTCTTACCATTCCAGCCTTTTCTTGCTACCTTCTTGCCATTTTTCATTGCTTCAATTGCTTGTCCAAAATTCATAATTTTAATCTCCTTTATATTTTTATCTAATGAAATATCGCTTTCTAGTGTGCAGTTTTCTTATAATCCTGAACTAAATTTCCACAACAAAGTGGTAATTCAGCTTTTGCAGCTACATCAACAACCACCTTTAAACCACAACTCTCTACCTTTTCTTTAATCTTATTCATATTCTCCCAATTCCACTGAATCGCATCTTCAAGACCATGTTCTTTTGTTGCAGTTGTTGTATTAAGTGGTGTAATCTTGACACAGAATACATTTGGATCAAGACCATATAATTTATTTGGATCAAGTTCCCAACCAGCTCCACAAATAAAATTCAAAGTGATGAGTCTATTATTATTTGGCATATTATTAAATTCTCTCTTCATTTCTTCGATTGTTACAACATCTGCACCACCAAATAAATACTTTCTCTCATCCTCATTTGTACTGTTCGTAGAAATCTGAATATGCATAAATCCATCAAGATACTCCTTAACAGACATAACCTCTTCTTTTAGCACATCAACTGGACTCTTGCCAAACACCTTTACTTTTGGAAGAATTGTGTTATAGCAAGGCAGGAATGTAAATCCTTCACGATATGTCTTCATATCTCTCATAACCTGTAAAATATTCTTCCAATTGTACTGTGGTTCACCCATACGAGCAAAACCAACTTTAATTTTGTTGCTCTTAGTAACCTGTGGATGCTGATTAAATACAAACTCAAGCTGTTCCCACATTTCTTCCGTTGATAAATTTCCATGAAAGCCTAATTCTGGAACTAAACAGAACTGACAATGCTGTGGACATCCATACTGTGTACTAATTGCTGTCAGCCATTTTTCTTCAAAAGGAACAAGATTCTTTTTAATAAGATTTGCATCGTCAGTCATAATAATTTCCTGAGATTTTCCTTTTGTATTTACATCCTGCATTGAAGTTGTTTCAATATAGAAATCTTTCTCCTTGTTATAAAGTACATAGACACTACCACTTGGATAAGCATATTCCTTTACTAATTCAAAATGTTTCATTTTTAATTCTCTCCTTTGTTTCATACAAAATTTTATAAGCAGCACTCAAACCAGCTCTATCATCAAGCATTATGTTGTAATAGATTTTATTGCCAGTAAAAGGGATATAAGGTGGAGACTGATTTATGTAATCAATATTAATTCCAACCTCTATACATTTATTCTCCATAAACTTGTATTTTGATTCGTCACAACATGTACTAAGAATCAATGTGCATCCCATACTTTTACATTCTTTCAACAAAGATATTACTTTGTCGTATTTATAACCTTTGTTGTAATAATCAAAAACTGTATTATCAAAATCAAATGCAATAATTATTCCATTATGCAACTTCCAATTTTCAACCAATCGGTCTATACACATATCATCATTTAAGTATGGATCAACCACAATACTGTTCGATTTCTTCATATTTCTTCATCCACACTTTTCTATCATTCTCTGTATAGCCAAAGAAATATGGATAAAGCTTATTGTTAGTTGTGAAATAATAATGATGATATTCGCCATCTGGCAAGAACATAACACCTGGAATGTTAATAGAATCTTTGATTTTCAAGAAGTTCTGATATGCGTTTTTGTTACCAAACATTTGTCTGAATGTAATCTGCTTTACACCAATATTGTGCATTTTGTTTATATAATCGAGACAATCTTCTGTAGTCATTCTTTCATTCAATACATTGATAACTCTTATCTTTGTTGTCTTCTCAATCACAGGAAGAATATTCTTCAATCGTTCCATTGCTTTTGTATCATATGCTTCAATACTTAAAGCAATCTTCCTAAATTTCTTTATCAAGTCCATATCATCAGGAAGGATACGAGTATGTATATCCAGTTTCTTACCGTATTTATGAGCAAGTTCATATACCTGATTGTAGAAGTCAATATTTTCTTTCCAATTATAAAATGGATCTCCACCTCCTGATAGATTTACAGTTGGTGCTTCAGATTCAGAAATACACTTTTCTAAATATTCCCAATCTATTTTATTTTTATCTGTTACTGCATTTTGTAGAATTGGATGATGTTTTGTGATACAATATTTGCAATGACAATCACATCCAAAGTTTGTTATTACAGTAAAACCTCTATTCTGTTCTGTATACATACTCTTTTATCCTTTCTTAAATTTTATATACTATATATTGTGGCTCGTGATTTACTCAACCACTATATGCAGTATTAAGTTTACAATGAAATGTCGGTTTCTTTACTTCAATAAATTTGCAATCTCATCAATCTCAAGTTCTGTTTTCTTATCATCAGATAGCAGTTTATCTAACTTGCTCTCCATCTTCTTCAAATCTGCTTCCTCTTTCTTCAGACCAGTTACTTCTAACTTGCTCTTAATATCCTTGATCCAAGTTGTCACACTATATCTTGAAATCTCAAAATCAGGCATTCCAAGATCAACTGCCGACATAAGATATGAATTAAGTCTGATAAGTAATAACACTAATGCATCATCTGAACATACATTAAGGTTAATATTCATTCCATCCATATTGAGAACACAATTTGTCTCAGGAATAAATCTGACCTTTTTCTCAGAAATAGCTTTCTTCTTAATTTCAATCTGTTTCTTTAATTCTAAAATTCTGTCATCATTCTTACTCATGTAATTTCGTACTCCTTTTTATATTCTCTGCCGTTTGCTAAATATTTCTGAATATACATTGGTTTCATTGTTTCAAAAATCTGTTCAATAGTAATAGGAATCATATGCTTTTCTTCTTTGTCGTTATATGGATATCGGTTTGATTTAACCATTTTAGATGTGATAGGAAATATATCTGTTACATCAATATATTCTTCATATGTATAATAATCATAAGTCACTTGCTTTTTACGAACAATATACAAATTGTCGTTTTGTTTACAAATATCAAATACACATTTGTTTCCACCATAATATTCGCTTATGAAACAATCTCTTCTCCAATAATCACTATGCTCTTTCTTAAATTCATCAAGTGTAAAGTATTTGTATTCATTTTTGCTACTATCATACGGAGAATACTCAGGATTTCCTTCCAATTTATCAAAAATGTTTGCATACTTTTCGTTACACTTATCATCAACACATTTGATAAATTTATTCTTTGGCATCGACCTATAATGCTCAAAATAACTACCTTTGCAAAACCAAAAATGTTTACCTTTATTTTCCCAATTTCCATATCTATCATATACATCAAATTTACCCATATAAATCCAATTTTCATTAGTTTATTTTATTGCTAATCAGAATATAGCTGTCCAAAATGCTATCCAGTTCTTTTACTTCTAAGCGACTATATTTTTTACCATTTCTTCTGCTGTCAATTGCCTGTATAATGTTCTTCCAAACTTCTCAGATTCGTAAGTATCAATTTCTGCTACATATAATATTTCTCCTACTTTACCACAAATCTTACAGTATGTTCCCTTAGTCATACGACCGTCTACTGAAAATAAACACTCAATATATTCATGTTTATGTTTTGACTTATTTTTTGCCTTAGATGTATTAGATTTTTTTTCTTTTCTTATATTTAGGGAGGTTATCATTGCCTATATTTAGATTACTTATATTCATTTTCTCACCTTGCCATATTGAATATCCTGTATTTTCCTTTGAATATTGTTCATCATTAGTATCAAATCATTTTTACCCTTACACTCTTTATTGACTACTTCACATATTTTTCTCTCTCTATTTAATGCAGAAAGTAATAATCTATATTCTGGGTCACTAAAATATTTATGGTTCATTACTATTCTTCTCCATTTCTCTCTTGATATAATTGTAAAAATTCTAGTCAATCTTTTTTGTTCATATAAGCACCACAGTTTGGACAATAATTGAATCTTTTTGTTTCGTTAATCATAGTACAAATATCTGCCCCACACTTGGAACAAACAATACCGTCTCCGTCACTTGCATCTTCCCATTGCCCGTATGCTCTAAGGTTTGTTATGTAGTCTACTGTCGGAATATCATCATAGAAAGTGGTATATAAACAAACTCTGTTATGTGTTTTAACATTATCAAACTTTTTTGCAGTTGCGCTTATAAGCATCTTTAAGTATTCGATATCTATAAGACTCATTCTTCCTCACCCCAATCTAATCGTTGCAAACACTCTAAATTAGGACAATGCGTTAAATGTACCCTGTGACTATAATATCCGTCTCCTAAGCTTCTTGACAATTCTTCCCCACATGAAGGACATATTGCAGGAGACCAAGGTTCAATAATCGGCTTCTTCGGTATCTGCTTTTCCAGTGCTTCTATAGCCGTATCTATTGCAATGGCATAATCTAACGGATAGTTCCATTCGACTTCTGCCTTTGCTATTTCAAGTATTTTTATTGCTTCTTTCAGTGTTATTTCCTCTCCTCCAACGCTCTTTCTGCTTCTTCTTTCGTGAGAAATACAGTTTTGCCAAAATCTTTTACATTAAAACATCCGTGAAATCCATTAAAAATTATATGTATATGTTCGTTATATTTTTTACCTATATTTTGTGTAGTATCATATCTTGTTACTACAGACCCTCGTACCCAGTTATATTTAATATCCCAAACCGTATCTCCCACCTTACAGGGAAGCCTTAATAGCAATCCCTGTTCTTCTAAATCCTCATAAGTTTTATACGGCTCTACCTCTGCTAAAAGTTTCTTTATACACCTTAAAGCTCTACGAACAATATTATGGCTTCTAGGCGGTTCGCTTTTTCCATCTTCTTTGTCAAATAATTCTTTTGCTTCTTTCTGCAAAAGAGTGTATTCTTCTTCAAATGTCATTTCTCTTGTCAATCTCTCCATTACTTCTCTCACTCCTTAATCGTATTCGTAGTCGCCTAATTCAATTGTTTTATTGCAATACGGACACTCTATTTCGCCCCAATCATCACCCCAATATTCAGGCACATTAAGTTCATGCCAACGAATTGTTATATCCATATCACAATAAGGGCATTCAAGGCTAATGCTTACTGGCTCTACGTCAATATGAAAATCAACTGTTTTCATTTTCTCACTCCTTTATCAAATCAGGTAGATATATAGGACTGTTTTTAAAGGTGATGAAATCATAAACACATGAAAGCGAAGGAGCTGACAAACCGTCTGCACTATAACCCACTCCTCCGCACTCTGTAGGTTTGTCCTCGTAAAACCATACTTTTTCTGAGCCTTTATCCCTTGCCACCCACGGCGTTCCTTCCGCAATCCTTCCCTTTATAGCAGTTATCTGCTGTTCGGTAAGGGCTGTTTTTTCGGGTATTATTTTTATAAAGTTAGAATGGGCTATCATTTCACAAAGATTTCGTTCACTGAATGCTATACGCCACTCATCATTTACATATACTTCTCTTCTATCTCCCATTATTCTATATCGACTATCACCACCAAAACTAAACTCCTGCCCCTCTTTAACTCCTAATATATCGCTTAGTCTGCTCATCTTAATCCCTCCGTCTCTACAACTATAATTAATCTTCAACACAATTTTCTTTAAAATGCGGTAATGATAAAATCCAATCGCAAACTGTATGCCATTCATCAAGTTTATGGTCTTTGCGAGCAAAATACATTGTTTTTAAAACAGCATAATTAAGCTGAATTGTTCTTTTTTGATTATAAGAACTGGGAAGAAGCTGTATCATCTGCCACCAATCACTTTTATCATTATATTGTAAATATAACCGCCTAAAAAAATTTAGACAGTCTATAATTTCATTAAATGGATTTTCAATAACTTCTTCAGTTAAATGCTCAATACTAAAATCATCTAAAGTAAATTCTTTATTTTGTATCTTGTGCATAGTACTACAAGAATTAGCAACAGTATTGACCCAATATTTGTCATATTCAGACCACCAGTATATAGGTGCGGTAATATCCATAAATACAATTATCCTTTCCCGAAGATTATTGTGGTCTGTACTCATTTGAAAAATAGATTTCATAAGGTGAACTACCCATTGTCTAAAGCCAATGGGATTGCGGTAGCCTTATTTCAAGTTTTGTTGTTCCAATCATTGATGGTTTTATGTCTGTTGCATCTAATACAAAATTAAAAATTGATGTGTTTCAATTTTAATCATGTTCTGCACACTCCTTGCTTTATTTTATCTTTGCTCTACTTCATCTAATAAATGTTCTAAATTAAGAAGTTCTTGTCGCAGAAATATTATTTTTCGTTTCAAAACTGACTTTCCATAATTTTTATTCATATAATGTTTAGGACTCCAATAATATAGACTACTATTTTCCTTTGATTCGCTTACAGATTTTATGTATAGATAGATATTTTGCATAAAATCATTATAAAGCATCTGTATAAAATTAATTTTTTCTTCCATTTTTCATCAATCCTTTTTAAATTCTCATTTTTCTTAAACAACCCTTGTCAATATTAGTACCAGCACTATATCAGCTATTAATAGTGCTTGAACTATTATGAGTAAACAATTTTCTAACATTATTAGAAATCTATCTTCCACAAAGATTGTCATGAACTTATGTATTTCTTTCTGTAACAAATATACTTGTAGAATTACAATAGTAATCACAAGAAAAAATTATCAAAAAATAAATCATATTAATCCTTCCGTTAATTGATATATTTTTTCTAACAATTCTGTTTTATCATATTTAGTTAGCACCAATTTGCAAGACTCCCATTTTGCTTTAAGCAATTCTATCTCTCTAGGAGTTAATTCTTTACTAAGTTGTATTGCAGCGTCAATAAGTGGAATGTATTCTGTATAATAATCAAGTCTCTCTCTGTATGTAAATTATTAATAATATCAATGGCAGTTTCAGCCAACTTCTCCATTTACATTCACCTGTTATTCTATTAATCAAAACCATCATATAAGCTTTTATTAGCTATTATTTCTTCTAGTCTCATGTTATGTATTTCTTTAGCAATTTTCATTTTTGTCTCTCTACACGGCATATAGCCATATTTGATATATTTAATCATTCTCTCAAATGTTGACATAGGAAACGGAATCTTATCATCAATTACAAGTCTTTTTGTAAACAAATGTTCAAAGAAATCATTTGTACAAATTAATTTATCTTTTAATAAGCCACTATTTGCTTCTTTGTAATAAGCAATTTTTGTAATTGTAAAATCAAATTGGCTTATAATGTCTATAGGCGAACCAAATATTTTTTGATTTAATTCCACAACAATTCCTGTCTCTATATGCTTATAAGCTTTTATATTAGTATTTTGATATATAAATATATAATTTGCATTTCTTTTATTAATGCCTACATAACTTGAAGTCATCGTGTCAAAATACTGTACTGCTTGTGAAAAATCTTCACGATTTCTAAAAAATACATCAATATCTTTTATATGTTCATTGTTCAAAATATTTTTAAAACACCCTCCGGCAACAAATCCTTTATGTCCTTGTAAAAATTTATCAAGTATTTTAATTTTTCTATAATTATCTATATTAAGCTCAATCATTTAATCACACTTTCTGTTTTTTATTTTAATTTCTTCCTGTAATCTCGTTAAATATCTTTTCATCATATTCAGGTAATGACTTAAAATAATCTATTAGCTCTTGCGGCATATCCTTATATGCTTCTTTAGCTGCTACACCCTCAATTTTTGGTGCTGGTGTGCTTTCCCACTTATTGCCGTTTTTTCTTTTAAATCAAAAGCATTTGTAAATTTTGGATACCAATCATAAGCATACATAGTTATATTTTCAAGTATTGAGTTATAATGTTCTTCTGTTATATCCTTGTTGAAAAGTTTATATATACCGCTCATTCCAATACACATAATAGAGTTGGAAAGCCCCTTACAGTCTTTAATATACTTACACTCGTTAATACCGTATGAATTTTCAATACCAAAACCGTCCATAATACCATAGCCGTTTTCATTTATTAAAAATTCTTTTGTATATCTTTTTATTTCTTCTAAAAATTCATCCCATGAAAGAACCTTTACTATCTCCAATATCTCAACGGCAACCTTAGTATTTTCATCATCTTTTGCTATAGCTCCATAACCTCTAACTTTAGCAAATTTATTCCACTGTACAAATGGATAAAAATTAAAGCAGTCTAATGGATTTTCACAAAAATGCAAGCCGTTTGAACACTTTTTAGGAAATCCCTTTTGTTTATGTACAACTCCCTCTACATTTCCATTTTCATCAGCATAACAATAATTGTTTCCATAGTTAGCTGTCCAATCATTATTAAATATCTTATAGCCCTCTGCTACTGGTGATAATCCGTTTAATATACTTCTATCTACTATCATTTCTCTTCGCCCCTTTTATACTTGTATTTATTTTATATTTAATATTTCTCTTTTCTTTTATTGTTTTTCTTTTTTACTTAACGAACTCTACTGATTTTGCAATATTTCTAGCTGCATTAAAATCTGCGTTTAATTCTGTACCACACTCTTTACACCTAAAATGTGCTTGGTCTATTCTCTGTCCTTCTTCCCAGTGTCCACATTTACTACATATTTGAGATGTATGGTATGGGTTTATTTTCCTTACCTCTATCCCATATCTGGCTGCTTTATATTTAATATATTGTCCTAATTCGTAGTAGCTCCAATTTCTCAGTACATATTGACTACCTGAAAACCCACTTAAATCTTCCATATTTATATATTTAGCTTTATTTTTTACAGCAAAATCCACAACTTGACGGCTTACATAGTGGTTGTAATTTTGCACGAAGTTTCTTTCTCTCTTTTTTAATTTATCTAAAGCTTTGCATTTTTTCTTTCTACCATGTCCACTTTTGGTGCTTTTTAAAGATTTTTGTAACCTTTTCCTTTGAGACTGCAATTGTGTTCTCACTCCAGTTTGATACCCATGTTATTCCATATGGGTCTAAATCCTCAAATCTTACATATTAATTTAACACCCAGTATATATGTAATTCTCTTAACATGAGTTTTGGTGAGTGCCTAAACCTCACCCTTCGGCAGTCAAATCTACCGTAACATAATTGTTAATTTGTTATTTTATTAATCCTTAGTTCTTAACCATAGGTTACATCACAATTTAATTAATTTAATAGTACTAAGTATTGATAATGTTTGATTCAAAGTGATGTAACCTATATTCCTCTTTTCACTACAAAAACTCTAAAATTATCTCTTTGCAACTACAGTTTTCACATCCATTTTACTTGGACATTCACTAGTTATAATAATACTTGTAATAATAATAGGAGATTTTCCATATTTAGTATGAACATACACTGACGAACCTACTTTATATTTCTCTCTATTAACACCTCTTGGCAGCCTCCATACATATTCTCTTTTACAACCTGTGTGTCTACCATATATGTAAGTTGTCATGTTATTTCTATAATCATAATTGCTTTTATCATTTTCCCTATTCTTTTCTTTATGTATTTTCCTATATTTAGAACTCTTTGCATCTGAAACAATTACATCAGCAGTCTCTATTCCTTTATCCCTTAATACTAAATACTGTACATAGCCATCTGTTAATATTCCCTTTGAAGTTACAACTATGTATCTATCCTGCTTATTTGTTTCTTCCCAATGACTTAAACACTTATCATATTTCTCTCTTGCAGGAGTAGTAATAGCAAAACATTCTGCTATTTGAATATCTGCTATTTTCATTTTTTGTATTTCTAATTTCTGATTTTCCATTATTTTATTTTCTACTATTTGATTTTCCATTTTAAGCTCCCCTTTCCATTCTGTATGTATCTAAATTGTTTTTCATATTAATATAATTCTCTTTTTGGTTTTCAATGTAGTCTGAATGTTTATTAAAATAATCCACAATCCAATTATCTAAATCTATATCATTACAAACTGAGTATGCTACTAAGCTTAACAGCGACTTATTATTTTTCTTTTCTAATAGTTTTGAGTTGTTATCTACTTCAACTGTCAAATCGTCCAATATAGCCTTATAAAATGACAAATCATCTTCAGTTGTATTTTCATCTACATTTCTTTTAATAAAATCAAGTTCTGTTTCTTCGGGCGTTTCCACTTCACTTGAAATCTCTTCTTTATGTAGTACCTTATTTTCAATATTAATATTCTCTTTCATTTCATCTGTTGTATTGTCTTCTACTACATTATTTTCATTATTGCCTGTATTGTTGTATACATTATTATTTTCTAAATTATTAGTTTCACTTATTTCTTCTATATGTAAATATTGCTTCATTAAAGTAACAAGAATATTATACTTTTCAAGTAATGCATATTTTGTTTTTGTATTACTTGTACCAAAACTTTCTATACTAACTCCATTAATTTCTATTTTCTCCATTTCCTGAGTAGCATAAGCATTTAAAAAATCTACAAACTTGCTATCATATATGTCATATTTAATAAATTCATGGAAAATAGCTAACAACAATGGTGTTTTTGTAGGAGTGAATAATTTGTTTACCACCTTATTATTCTCCCCTATTGCAACTGCGAGTCTATTTAACTCATTATCTAAAATAGTAAACTCACCATCTGTAGTATTTTCATCGATGTACTTATACAAGGAAGATATATCTGTGCGCCAATCTTCCTTGTGGAAAATGAGCATTAAAGCTTCAGCTACAACCCTGTCAATCTTTCCCTTAATTTTTATTTTATTTGAAAACGCTCCACAATTTTTAAAGAACACATTCTTGGAAGATATATTCTTTATTTTTGTTGCAGTTTTAGTTCCTATTTTTGTCATACTACTCTGTTCCTTGTTCATACTAGTATGATTATTGTAGTCTCTAATATGGTCAGCTATCTGTTGGTCAGTACAATCAAAGAATCTTGTTACATTAATATTGAAGTTATTAAATCTCTTTTTAAGTGCATCTGGTAACTCATCGTAATCTTTCCCTATAACATCACATACCTTAATATCTACTATAGGTAATCCCTCTTCATCTAATATTCTATTGCCATTTTCGTCCATTTGATAATCTTGATATTGTATAAGATGTCTTTCTGCTCCTTTGGAACTAATTTTAAATCTATTTTCCTTATATGCTTCTGCGTATGATAATCTTTGTAACCCATCTATTAAATGAGCAATAGTTATTCCCTTTTTATTCTGTTCGCATAAAATAATTTCCGGAATTGGAAGATTGCTTAATATTCTACATATATACCTATTTCTTTCTTCATCTGTCCACTGAAATGGTTGTCGCTGCAAAATATAATGACAATTAATATCTCCATTCTTTTTATCTTGTAATAATGAAAACATAGTTTGCTTATCCATTCTGTAATTGTTTGCCTCATTAATCTCAATAATTCTTTCCATTATGTTTTCCTCCCCAATATCTGTATACACCCTGTTATTTTTTATAAAAATTGATAAATATTCATTCATTTTTAATGACCGCATCACACTACTATATTCTCTATTTGTTATTTGTAATTTATTAATTATTTGACCTACACTATTGCCTTGCATTTTTAAAACAAGAATATTTTTTTCCATATTAGATAATGTCTTAAGAAATTCCCCTACTTTATCTTCTTCGTCAAAGCTAATATTACATTCTTGCTCCACATCAAACTTAGATGGTATTTTTTCAGCTATATTTACACCTTCTTCATCTTCTAAGTCAAATGATATATCTGATAATTTAATTGTCTTACCATTTTCATCTTTAATTGGCTTTCCATTCTCATCTCTAACTAAATTACATCTCTTCGCCCTAGTTTTATCTCTTGTCCAATCATAAAAAGACCGCTTAATATTTCCTACCAAATATGTCTGAAAAGAACCTTTTTCTTTGTTGTAACTTAATACACTTTCCATTAAAACCTTTAGTGCATCACTTATTAAGTCATCATACTCAGATTGCGGTACTCCCTTTTGAAATATAATGGGCATACATATTTTTTTCAATTTTGCTGAACTATTAGCACAATAATCATTAATTACTTGCATTTGTTCATCTGTAAAATTCATTGTATCAGCTCCTTTTTTGATTTTTGGGTATAAAAAAAACAGGGTATATTGGATTTGAACCAATGCATACAGGAGTCAAAGTCCTGCGCCTTAACCGCTTGGCGAATACCCTGTAATATATAATGATAATAAACAGGGAACTCCCATATAATAAAAGAAGTTCCCTTAATAGTACTTTATTGCTATAAAAACTCAGTTTTTATTGACAATAATTCAGTTTTAAGATATGATAAATATGTATAGTTACCAGCTATACAAATGCATATCTATTATGTGTTTATGGTCGTAGGGACTCACCATTGAATTGTGCTGCAACACATCTTTGGTGAGTTCTTCTTTTTTTTACACTTTATGTTGTTATCGAACATTTATTCTTTATAAGTCTATATTATTACAAGAACATCCGTTTGTCAATATTAAGTGCAGAAAATAAATTAAACTTTATATTTTGACAATAATATCGACTTTGATATCCCTTTATTTATTTTTATTGGTTTAATATTTTCTAACATAATAGTGTTGAAAAAATCTGAATCATTTAATAATAAAGTACCGGATTCATTTACTAGAATTTTCCCTACATACTTACTTGATTTTGCTCCACAGTCTGATACACCCCTTACTTTATCATAAGTTATTATCATAATTGTTTCACCCGGAGCTTCATCTATCATTTGTTTTGCCAATGTCTTACTTATATACTTAATCATTATCATCACCCTTTAAAATAAGAACATAAATTTAACAAACTAATGAACCATCATTTAAAATATTGTTTGCCACTCCTGTAATGTTAGCTATATATATGTCTATTATATTTCGCTGAGTTTCCCTATCTTCAATTGTACCTATCTTACTTATAATTCTCTTTTTATCAATTTGTCTTAATGTTTCTGCAAGAGCCATTGAATCCTGCTTTAATCCATTACTTTCTGTTTTTTTAATTATACAGTGTATTGGCATATGCTCTTTTTTTATTTTTGTTGTAAGAGATATACCAAGTACTGTAGGACTATATTTATTTCCAATATTATTTTGAATTATGATGTATGGGCGTTTTCCGTTCTGCTCAGATGTTTGTTCATTATTTTCATTTGGTATATCTACAAATACTATGTCAAACATCTGTAATTTGCTTTTATCACAACTTGTCATATCTCCATCACTCCTTTCTCTATTATTTTTATGTCCTACAATATTTTATCTTTTATATTTCATATTATACAATATCAATATAGTATTTACAATATAAACATTGTAAAAATATATCACAAATTATAAATGTTAACATTGATTAATATATATTAACATTGTATAATAAATATAAATATTTATTAGGAGGTCTTACTATGGTTTACCACAATTCTAAAGAGTTACTTTCAGAAGTTAGACGAATTATGGACTTAAACGACATAAAACAAAAAGAATTATGTGCTGCTATGGGCAAGAGTCAGCAATCAATTAGTCAAATTTTTGCAAATGCCAATCCAAAATGTGATACTCTTTTTAGTTTATGTAAAGCCTTAAATGTAGAAATGGATATTACGTTTAAAAAAATAGACTAGTACAAATATTGTACTAGTCTATTTACATTTTATTTAGAGTTTTATACAACTATAATATCTTTTGTCTTATTTATGTCTATTACAATTTCATTTTCATTCCTTCTAGTAAAATAAGCCAATATATCGTTTTTATCTACAATAGTCTTTATTACATATCCATGTAAACTATAATTATCAAATCTATGTGCGAACCAATTAGCTTTATTTAAGTCAACTGTCCATGACAATCCTTTTTCAGTTCCGTTAACCGACACTCCACGGTAAACTGTTATTTTTTGTTGAAATTGAGTAAAAGTTATATATTCTTCTTTTGTCATTAAAATCTGTTTATCGCAATATTTAAACCAAGATATCAACAAATTTATATTACAATGCACATCGTTATTTGGATTTTCAGAACTAGTCCATGCATCAGCTAAAAAATAAGAAAAATCTTTTAAAGACATATATGGTTTTGCAAACTTTAAAAATGTCATACGATAAGATTTTCTAATCATCATATATAATTGTATAAAACTAGTTGCATTTTTAATGCGTTTGCACATTATTTTTAACCAATCAAGGTATACATTTGAATCTTCTAAAATATTTTTCGTTTCATTATTTTCTGTACAAACAAATGGTGTTTCCAAGTAAGGATGTTGTACTAAAAAATCAAACTTAGTTTCTTCTATGTCTAAATACAAAAATGGTATTGATACATTTTCTTTAATAGCTTCAATATTAGTGTATATTTGCATGTGAAATACCTCTTGCTATTTTACTTTAATATCAATAAACAATTATTATTTTAAATTATCATATAGCATCTATAAGATTTATTATTACAATTTTCTTCTAATTTGTCAAACGTACAAACCTTTAATTTATAACAATCTGTCTATAATATTAATATTCACACATTTTTAGCAATTAGAATGGTAGCCCATCGTCTTCTTCGTCTTCATCATCTTTATGCAGTCCAAACGGCAACCAATCGTCATCTTCTCTATCATACAAAAATTCGTTCTCATTTATATCATTCATATTCATTTCATCTGTATCTAACTCTTCACAATATATGCCATTGTTAAATTTGTCGCCTCCAATAACTAAATCCTGTACATAATTAACTCCCAGTGTTGTAGCAACTTCTTGAATTTCGTTTATTGAAGCCATATCATCTCCACTCATTTTTACTACTCCGCTAGGATGATTATGTAACAAAATAAAATTGTTTGCTCCTGATAATATTAAAAACAATGCTATTTCTCTTCTACCACAATGAGACGTTGTAGCAGTTCCATGAGATACTTGAAAGATACCTATTGGTTGCATTTGTGTATCTAGTGATAATATATATACATATTCTTCATCTGCTAAATTCATATAAAATGTATGATTAAAAAAATCAACAATCTTTTTATATGAATTTAATTTATTGTTCCATTTACATTCTTTAATTTTACACAAATAGGGGAGTTTAGTTTCTTTATCTCTTAATATAATATACTGATTTATTATCATATTGTTATACCTCATTTAAAAATACTATCTTCAATAATTTGTGCTGCCATATCATTGTACTGATTAATATTATTATCTAAATATATTTTTGTAGTTTCTGTTCTGGAATGACCTAACAATTGCTGTACTATATATATATTTTCATTTGTTTTTTTCAACATTATATTTGCAAATGCAGCTCGTATTTTATGTGGTGACACTGAATAACCTAATGCTTCTTTTGTGTATTTGGCAACTATTTCTGCCAAAGAGCATTGTGATATTCTTTTTTTTGATTTTGAAATAAACAATGCATCTTTATTTTTATTTTCTATAATTAATTCTCTATCATATATCCATTGTTTTATAGAGTCTTCAAGTTGTTCACTCATCGTGAATGTCTTATCTTTGTGTCCTTTTTCAATAACACTTTTAATCAAATGGTTATCAAAATCTATATCTTCAATATTAATCTCAGTTAAAGCGGTTTCTCGTATACCGGTCTGCATTAATGTCATCAGTATTGCTTTATCTCTACTTTTCCATTTTGCCTGCATAGCAACAGACCTTCTATTACCTGCGCCACTTTCTACAGCATCTAAAATTAATTTCAATTCATATTCATTTAAGAATATGCGCTCTACCTTGTCCTCTCCTTTAGCTCTTTTAATTTTTAACATTGGATTTTTTGAAAAATCTACATAATCGTTCTCACATAAAAAGTCAAAAAAGCTTTTTAAAACGCTATGGTATAATTGTCTGTAAGCTAAAGAAGATTCTCTTTTACCATTTTTATCTTCTATATATAATATGGAAGATAAAAATTTTGTTATATCAAACTTTGTGATATTTGAAGGTATAATTGTTTTCGGTTCGTTACTTAAAAATCTCAAAAATTTATTAATTTTTCTAATATATTCTAAACAGGCTTGTGGTTGTCTTCCTATTTTAAACTCGTAATAATAAAATGTAACATAATCAGGTAAATCTCGCAAAAGTCTATTGATTTTTTCTTCTGTTTTTAATGAATGTTCTAGTCTACCTTTCAAATTAAACACCTCCACTATAATTTTGCATTTAAAAAAAAAGAAAGATTCATTAATAGTGTATTTGAATCTTCCTTTTTTATTGACCAAACACATGTATAATTATAATATCATAAACCAATATAGCCCTCATATCCATATTTATCTACTTCCTTTACTACAACATATGAAGGGCGTACTGCTTTACACCAACGTATGGCATCGAACTCTTCTTTTGTAATTATTATTCCCTCATCATCTTCCCATATTTCTTTACCACTAGAATAATAATTAGTATCGTTCCATCTCCATTTTCTATATTGGTTAGGAGCATCAGGTCTTTCGATTACACCAATTCGACTAATATACTCACCTGTCATTAAATTTTTTGTAACCGGGTGCATTGATTTTTTATGGTATACTCTGGCATATTTAAATTGACTATCGCTTTTCATAACTTCACTAATCAACTTCTTATTATCATCATCATCCTTATTATAAATAATTCGATTCCTTCTATCCCTTACAATTCTTCCATCTATTGAAATATGAATAAGTTCACCATTTGTTAAATGTGTGTGACCTGTTCTATCATAATAGTAGGGTACTCCATTCCATAAATAAAACAAATCTTCTCTTAATTCTACATTCTTTACATGCGCTTTAATAGCACTTCCACCAACCGCTGCACCAAATATTAATGTATGTAACCATGACATAACAAATCCTCCTTTTTAGTTTATTATAATAATAACATATTTTTATTATAGTCATTTTGCTGACTATAATCAATTATACAATTATATAAATTATCTTTAATTTACTACCGACATATTTCTTCTCCTAATATTTTCCCTTTTTCTTTTGCTAATTCATATATAAACCATGTCTCATCCCAACAATAATTGTCTAAGAAATTTTCCATATCCACTCCCTTTCTCTCATTCTGACTATCTAGCCTTTCAAGAATATCTATTAACCAATCTTTGTCCACCTCAAAATACTTACAATAGTCTTTGTCGTCATCTGGGAATGTACATAAACCAATTTTACTTGCTGCCATATTAATCACCTCCATTATAATAATTTAGCTTCTTGAACCGCTTCTTCTGCTTCTTTTTTACTTGCGTACCAATCAAAAAACATATCTGTATATTTTCCCTCTTTGTACTTGTCTTCTGGTTTCTTATCACAAGTCATTACCTCTAAAATATCTGAGAACACATTCCCATTACTATAATAAACTGTCAGCACACCATAATATGTAATTCCTTTTTTACTCACATTTATCACCCACCTTATTTTAATAATATGCCATACTCATCAAAATAAAGTTCTCCATACTCTTGAATGTAATTTTCTATACATTCTTCTGGACATTCTTCACTATTTATATCAATACCAGTATCCTCTAATATTTTATCCTCAAATATCCATCTTGCATTATCTTTTGCATTTAATTCTTTAGACCCAAATCCTTTATCTTCTGCTAAATCATACAGGTTATCCCAAGTATATCTTTTAGTATTTGTATTGCTTGTACTATTCATATTAATACTCCTTTCTATTTTTTATTTTTAGTCATCATTAATCACTGTTATTCATTTTTTTTCTACTAAATTATGTTCCTTTATTAATCTCCGCTTAACCATTTTATTTAAGTCTCTGTTTATTGTTATAGAGTTTTGTCCATTACTAAATGTAAAATGACTACCCCTACATCTTACATAATAGTATCCATTTTCTTTTAATATGGGTATAAATATTCGCATTGTCTTTGATATTCTCATGTGCATTTGTATCACTTCCTTTCATCATTAACTCAAATTGAATTATATATTTTAGTTACGGATTCCACACTGGCTGAATCATTATATTTAACTGCCCATTATATCTACTTTCCGTATGTTGCATTATTTTATATAGAGTTGTCTTATAGCCAAGGCGTTTTTCCCTAATGTATTCACAACATAATGCTTCATATGCTTCTTTATAAGTATTGTATCTAACCGGTTTTCTACCCGAACCATTTACTAAATCTAATGTATAATACTTCATTTATATCTCCCCTTTAACAATAATAATCAAATTCTTCTAAGCCACCATTATCTTCTACATACTCTTTACAAGATTCTGTATATATTCCTTCTTTATCCGGTAAATACCAATCATACTTACTATCACCTGTTTCTATTTCACTATCATAGTGTGCAAAAATCATCTCTATCAAATTTTCCATTGTTGTTTTTGGTGTATAATTTTTACTTCTTATCCAAACTGCCATATAATCATAGTCACACCATTTATATTGAGGGTATATTGAATAGTCTGTTTCTTCTGTCCATCTACCATATGTATCCACCATGATTAATCACTTCCTTTCTCTTTTATTTTGCGTCAGTAATTTCTGTTGCTATTTCTATTAACTCATATACATCATCTGCGTACTTATTCATATATTCTGCAAATTCCTCTATATAATCATCCGCATTTTTACTATTTCCCTCATAATCATCTTTTTTAATCTTTCCCGCATGGTATCTTCTACTATATAACAATTTATTCGTCTTCCCTTATACTCTATTTCGGGGTCGCTCCATTCACTATGCCATATAAACCCAATGTCTTGTATACCGTACCAATTTGGCAACTCTTTCATTGAATAACTAAGCTTGCCATCTATACTTTTAAATTCCCTTTCCATTGTGCTTATTATATTATATACTCCTTTATTATATAATTTCGCTGTAAAAAGTAATGAGCATCATACTTGATGTACAATACTCATTACTAATGTTTATTAATTTGTCTTTACATTGTCTTATAATAAATCCTCATAAGATACCCAAAATTCCTCATCTTGCCATACACGTACATCAAATCCCTTGCCTTCCAATCCCTTAATGAAATCGTCTAATCCTAATTCGTATAGACTTAATAACTCGTCATCAGTTACAAAAGAATCCTCAAAAATTATTAGTCTTTCATTTTCCTTTAACTTAGATAAGTCTAACCCAAAGTTGTTATAAATCTCTATCATTTGGCACTCCACATGAATACATTCATCTTTATCTGCCTTGTCTTTATAGGAATATCCATAATTCTTACATATTTCTATTACCTCTTCGCAATTAGGTATACACCTTAATACCTTACCGTATACATTATCATCTATTCTTATTAATACAACTTCCTGACTCATATTATCTTTCTCCTTATTTTAAAATAATTATTATATTGTTATACCCATGGTTCTCTGAAATTCTGCTTTTCTTTTTCTTTCTATTACCTCTACCTTATTAGGTAAACAGTTATACATTTTTGCATATTCCATAGATTCAGATTTCTTTTCTGAAAAACTACCACTGACAGGTATATTGGCATATCCTTGTAAATGGGCGTACCACAATCCGGTCTTATTATCCTTTGATACAACATATTTTCTCATTGCAAATCACTCCTTAATTACAATTTCCTTTAGTGTATCTTGCCATGCATCTCCGCACATACCGTATACTTCACCAACATCATAACCATATTCCTTACAACCATCTACAGTAAACTTGCAATACTTAATAGGTATCTCTATATCCTTATCTAACTCTATTTCCAATACAGAACCGCCACCGTCCCACGGATTATATAATCCACACATAGTTTCCTTACCTAGTACAATATAAGATTTTGACCTTTCATTAAGTCGTGGGTCATATTTTCCCTTTTCTTCATACTCTGATTCTTGAAGTTCTATTAAATCAAACAGTTTTAATAACGGCATTGATACTAAAAAAGTAACTGTCCCCATGTGAGATGATAAGTTTTCAAATTCTTGAACACAACTTTCAATGAATTTGTCTTTATTTATTTTCCTATCCACATAATAACCATCCAGTCTATGTATATCTTTACATACTTTCTTTAATAATTCTGCTTTACCCTGTGTATTAGCTAACCATAACATTGACGAGGTTTCTTCAATATCTCCCTTACCAGTATTTCCGTACCAATTTAACACATTATCACAAGTGCAATCATAGTTCCAATTACCACAATCTATCATAATATTTACATTCACATTATTATTAAAATCATCTTCATTATAATAAAAATATATGTTATCAGATATTACTTGCCACATTTCAGAACTATTTTCACTGTACAATTCTCTTTCTTCGTTTGTTAGTCTATTTAAAATCTCTTCTTCAATTTCATTATCACCATAATTTACAGCATAATCCAATGCCCATTCGTATAACATATCAATAAACGCTTCACTTGGTCGGCTACTTGATAATAATTTTTTAATAGTATTACTTGATATTTCCCTGTCTCTATAGTCTGTGTATATCTCTATACCGCCGTCCTCATCTACCCATGATATTTCTTTTATAACTTCCTTAATTTTCTTCTCTAACATATCTAATTTTGCCTTTACATCCATAATTAAATCTCCTTTCACTTTTATCTCAAATTCGGATTGTATATTGATGTTGTTCTCTTACATTGGTTTTTACACAAGTTACTCTTATATTTACATTCTGAACATTCATCTATTTCTGATTCCTGTTTGTTTAAGATTATATTTTCATAGCTATCATTAAAATTATTAGTTGTCATTTTCCTTGCATCCTTTCCATCCGTACCGTTTTATTTTTATATAATCAATTAAACGTAATCCATTTTTTATACTCTCTTTCATTCTGTTTGCCACATAACTAGCAACACTAGAAGAAAACTCTATATAATCGTTGCTATAAACAGAAGCATAAAATCCTGTTTTATTATTATCATGCAACCCTATTGTACAATACCAATCACTGTATAAATTTTTCCGCTTTTCCGTTTCTTTATTTTTTTCATTTTATAATTTCTCCTTGCTCAAAATAAAAGCAGATAACATTTTTTTTGCTATCTGCTATGTATTTCTCTATTTAATTATTTCTTTTTTTGCACTTATACTATATTGAACTCTATTTTACCATCATTAATCTCCCACGAAGAACATTCTTTTTCTAGTAATTCATATGGTATTTCACATAACATGCCTTCATAAACAATTTCATCTTTATTGCAATCCCATATGTAGCAGTAAAACATATCATCTATTGCCATATTAATAAAATCTTCTAATATCATAACAACCTCTCCAATTCTTTCATCATATCATTTTGAAATCTAAGTACTGCTAATACCTGATGTATTCCATCTGTATATCCTGCTTTATAATCAGCTTGTCTTAATTTTGTTTCCGCATTAATTTTATCATCTTCTTTCACCATTCTTTCATATTCTTTATATTCTTCATTTGCTCTATTACAAACTTGTATTGCTTCTTCTAATAATTTTCTACATTTTTCTTTTTCATAAGTAGTCATTGATGCTATACCTCCCTATAATCTTATACTTTATAGTCTCATGTAAGTTTCTTCTGTTATCTTTCCCTCTAAGGTTACGCCAAATGACATACTATCTATTAATTTTGCTTTTACCGCATCATTGAGTATAACCTTAATTGTATTTATTTGTGGTTTTGTCATTCTATAATATGGTATTGTAAAATTATACCCCTTTGAATATCCCTTGATTCTTTCCATATACTTTTTATAAACTGTTGAATTTCTAAATTCTGGTTTTGTCATTATAGTCTTCCTTTCTACTATCTCTAATATCTTTTATAAACATTGTCCATTACAATTTTCCACGCTTGACAACCAGCATATTTAGTTATACTAGAACACAAATTGCCTTTTATATAATTGTCTGAGCAACCCCAAAAACTATCTACTATCGACAAAACTTTTAAATCATCTGAAGTTTTACTTTCTACATCATGTATTTTTTTCTTTTAATTGTACAATATCTACTTCAAACATTCTATTCATCCTCTTTATCTTCTTTGTCTTAACTTTTTTAATCTCCGGTTCTTACATATGTGTTTCAAAAAACACTCTTTCCATTAATGTTACTCTATCTTTAATAGGCAATTCTTTGTTTTCTCTATCAGTTCTTTCTATTGCATTTAATCCGCAGCCAATTGTAGGAATATTCATCATATATTCATATTTCTGTAAATAATCTTTTTTACTCCATGTTTTCATAAAGTTTTCCCTTAAATTATTGGCAACCCTTTTAATTTTTCTCAGTGCATCGTCTGGAATACTTGATTCCTCAACATAATACTTAATCACTCCATGCTCTGAAATATGTGCTATAGTTTTATAATCTCCATTTTCTAGTACAGCTTTATTACATACTGTTGTTCCATTTCCTAAACATCCTAAAAATAATTCAAATTTATTACTCATTTAATTTCTCTCCTTTTTAATAAAATCAATATCTATTGGTTTAACTCTACCGGATTTAATCTCATTTATTGCATACAAGTTAACTGGTGTATGCCAATCAAGAGTATATAGTTCATCACGAATTTTATTTTGTTCCATTGCAGATATACGCCAATCCTTGTTTGGTTCATCCCAATACCATACCCAATATGTATGCACTATATGTTTTTCTTCATCATATTTTCTTTTACATCTTAAAATTCTTGCATTATTCATTAATGTATCTTCTGGTAAATCAATTGCTTCAAACTCTTCGGGTGATACCGAATGTTTTTCTTCTCTCCAATACCATACGTACATACCATTATTACCCCAATCAAACACTTCTGCCCTAAAGGTTCTAAGCCATGCTTGTAATTCTAAATCATTTTTCCATGCATGATATTCACCAAAATAAACATAAAAACTATCATCTTTAGGATTTCCGTTTTTATCAGCACAATAGTTTATTTTCATTCTTGCAAAATCTTTTGTAGTGTACGGCTTCTTAGTAGTTTTACTAACAAATTTATTATCTTTTGAAACATATCTCCAAACACTTACCTCTGCTCTAAATTCAATAGCTCCATCTGCACAAGCTCCACAGTTGCCCCAATCACAAAATGTTTTTTCTCTTCTACCAATGTATACCAATTTATCTTGTAAAATATTAAGCCATGCACCACCAGATGTGCTACAACATATTCCATTCTGATTCTCGTTTTCCCATATAAATGGTACATAAGGTTGTTCACAAACGTATACCTCTCCATTGTCATACACTTGCTCTATATGAGCATTCATAAAATAATCTCCGTATTCATTCGTATATTCAATAATATCTCCTACTGTGGGAGTTTTTGTAGAACGTGAATATTCAATTAATTTTACATAATTGTTTGCCTTAACCACATCAGAATCTATCATATAATGTGCTGAACAAAATCTGTTATTTATCTCTTTTAACGAGGACAGTGTATATTTGCCAATACCTAATATTGTTTCTAATGCCCGTTGCCCATTTAAATAAGAATAATAATCCCGGTTTGTCTCCCATTGTTCTTCTCTATTTTTGTAATCTTCATATATTTGCCTTAATGATTTTTCTGTATAAATACCTATCTCTAATGCCTTTTTATAAAACTCTAGATATTCTGTATATGTCATATTATTTGCCATCCTTTCAATCTTCAATTAAATGTGCTACATGTTTTTTTTCACTTACGCATACGGGAGTATCAAGAGTTCCCATATTATAATCATATAAATACCAATCAGAATCGCTATAATCAGGGTCATTATAAATTGCATTACATAAATGACACACTAATCCAAAATTGTCTCTGTCTATTTGTTCTTTAATAAATTCCTTTAATATATCAATAGTAGTAACCTCATCAACTTCTTCATTGAGTTGTTCCATTACCTCTTCAAAGAATTTATTATCAAATTCTTCTCTTGTCATAATTTACATCTCCTTATAAATATGGAATTTCATTTCCATATCTTGTATTTTCTCCGACAAAACAATCTCCACAGTATTCCCAAATATCATTTGTAATTTTCTTGAATGTGCTATATGTAAATTTCACATTTCCATTATTATCTAACCGCTCTCCTTTTGGTTCTCCAATTTGAGAACAATCACTTCTGAGACAAACTGGTGGTAACAAATCCATAAACTCGCTTACCATATCATCTGTGAAGTATGAGCCTATCTCACATGCATCAAGACCAAAATAGTGTTCTTTATCAATTACTTCCTTTCCATTGTATATTTTACATTCGCTTAAAGGTACACCCTCATATTCAACTTCCTCAATAAAAAGTTCTTCATCAAACCATGTGTATGACTCATAATGATGTTTATAAATTTCTGCTGTCTTTTTTTCTGGGAATATAATAGGATTGCCTGCGGTTAATTTATAACCATTCCTATAATAAACAACTTGATAACCTATAAGTTTAGACCAATTAGGAATATCAACTTCTATTAAATAACCTTTTTCAATGTCTCTAACGGTTGCTTCAGTATCATATTCACTAACAGGTTCTCTAACTATTTTATGGTTATAGCTTTTACATTCTTGTTTGCCATTTTCTGTCAATACAAAATGTTTACCCTTATCTGCGTTATACCATCCATCGTATCTTAATTGCATCTCAATTCCTCCTTAATACTAAAATAAATACTTTCTATATACTATTTCTCTTTTAACAAAAAGACAGGCAGTCATATATTGTCTGCCTGTCTAGGTTGATTCCTAACTATTTATCTATTTAATTTTCCATCTGATTTTCTGTCTGACCTTCTACCCAATTGTCAATTTGACCCTCTAATGTTTCTTTAAACTTATTAAAAGTATTTTGAATTTTCTTTAAATAATTATCAACCCTGTATACATCACACCAGTCGTTGTTACAACCGAAATTTATCATCATTAATACGCCTATATCATCTTGTGTCAAAGCTGCACTAGTTCCTGTAAATGTTTTAGTGTACGCATTAATTACCTTTATATCGTCAAAATGTCTTGGCTTTAATACCCAAACACAATCATCTTCTTGTCCTCCTCGCAGATAACTACTATCTCCATTTGTTTCAATATGCGGTATTTTATTTAACGCCTTGCATAATGTACCTTGATAAGAATTTTCCCACTCTTTACAATTCTCTTCTGACGAAAATTCTAATCCATCTTCTGATATATAAGTGATAACTTTCTGTATTTTCTGAATTTCTTTCTCTACTTTTTTCATTTTTTATTCTCCTTTTTCTTATTAAATTCATTTATTATACTGAAATAATCGATTAATTTATCTGCATAAATTTCATTTCATACCCGTTTTTAATTGCTTCTTTCCATTTATCTGTCTCATCATAAAAGCAAGTTCCATCGTCTATATAATCAATATCATTTAGACAAATCATATCTTCATCATATGCCTTTTCAACTTTTTCTTCAGCTTATTCTATTGTTTCCGCTTCTACTTCTACAACTGTACTCCGCACTTCTTCTATAGATATGTAATATTTCATAGGCTTGCCCCACTCTCTTTCTAAAACATCCTGTTTTTTTATCCCAATCACAATATCTCTTTGTTATCATCAGAATGTAAACAGGCATCACATAACATTATTTTTTTCACCACATTGATTACAACTTACTTCATATCCGTTTTCCTCAATATCATATAACAGTATATTTTCACCCATACAATGTGGACAAACTTCAACTTCTTCTCTTAACATGTGTTAATCCTCCCTTAAATTGGGACATAAACCAAGCCCTCCGTCTGTTTCTGGCACTCTTCTATAGGCATCCCTATGTATACAATTTTCTCTTTTACACTTTGGGCAATAACATTTTTGATATTCCTCATAAGACATTTTCCAATTAGTTCTCTTATATTCTTCCCTTGATATCATTGTTCTTCATCTCCTGTTAATACCAAAATAATTTCTCTCAAAATCAGATAATTCTAATTCATTCTCAAAAAATTCCATTGCTCTTTCTTCATCATCCTCTATTAACCCATGTAGTGAGTCTGTTGCAATTTCTTCAACTCTTGAACGTGATATATATTCTTCGTCTACCTTTGTTCTGAAATACTCTATTGCCTTGGATAACATTCTTACTTTTTCTAATTTCCCATTATAATACGGAGTGAAATAAGCACCATGTTGCCACGTCATTTTTTCATCATTAAATCTATAAGCAACAACATATTCGTTTCCCCTATCTATTAAGGTATACTCTCCATATTGGGCAATAATTTTATAATTTTTTACGTTTTCCATATTTATCTCTCCCGTTTAAATCTCAACTTCTTCTAGTAACATAGCTCTTCCACATCTTATCTTGCCATCAGTGTTATATGGAACTACGACACTAGGTAGCCATTCCCACTTAATAAGAACTTTCCATGCTTTAGTTACAAATGGGTTTTCTCTTTTAATCCATTCTTTAGTTGCTATATTAACACCACATCCGCACGTATCAGTCCTATTAGAATTAACTACTTCTTCTATAATTTCATTAGGCTGTAACTTCCAATGTTCGGGAATAGTATAATACATACCAAATACCTTATACCCTACGTAGCCTTCATTTGTTTTTTCAAAATTTTCTGCAAGATAATCTATATCGTTTATTAATTCTTTTGCACCACTAAGGTCTGCACTTCTAAGGTTTGCACAACTAAGGTCTGCACCACTAAGGTCTGCACTTCTAAGGTTTGCACCACTAAGGTCTGCACTTCTAAGGTTTGCACCACTAAGGT
>QFCE01002511.1_pt1 | contig 58768 bp, 53 predicted proteins | sample 5346091 | NCBI WGS metagenome assembly QFCE01 (sample SAMN09062252, study PRJNA434731) | Human gut metagenome, whole genome shotgun sequencing project. | isolation source: stool timepoint A chromium assembly | host: Homo sapiens | collected 2015
CATAGTAAATTCCTTCTTCTTTCAACGTTCCGACATACTTGCCGAACAACGTCAGCACCAACGCTTCCTGCGGCTTCAGCACCTTAACGCCCATACACGGGATCCAGCCTAATGATAACCAGGTAACCGAAATAGCGATCAGTACGCCGCCCAGCGTATTGTTTTCAACCAGACTGATGCCGGCGATCAAGGCGATGACCGATAAGGCAAACGCAGCGACCAGAAGCATCAGCGGCATTAACCCTTTCCTGGCGTTTAAAATTTTTTCTTCCATCTTTGACGACCTCCTTTTGTTGATATCGTTTTGATATCATTTCAATTTCTTGTCAAGCGTTTTCGTCAAGGTTCGATAAAAATATTCCAGAATCCGATATCGGATTCTTTAGAAGCGACCTGGAATCGCTATGGAATAACGCAGCTTACCGAACCGATTTCGCTGTTTTTATGATTTTGATCTCAGGATCGATCAACGATCGTGGAACGCCGCTTTTATTCTGATTCAATCTGAACAGTGGAATAAAATGGCCACTTAAAAGAATCAAAGATCGTTATCAAAGAATAAAGCAGAGAAATGAATTGTTCTTTCTGCGTCAATATCATTCTTTTATGCCGTATATTGTTCTTCTTATAAAGACTCAGAATCTGTTTTAATTAGATATTGACGAGAACGCAGTCTAAAGCAATATAAAAAAAGGATAACCCTTGCTTCCGCAATATGTTTATCCTTTTTCTTCGTCAGATCCTTCGTCAGTTCCGCAGGATAATCCGTCCGGGCGCTTCCATGTCAATTTTTTTGTCACAGGATTCTATAACTTCCAGATTAACGCGGCAGCGGGTACCGATCCGGATCCAGCGGCCGCTGCAGTGTGACAAGGTAGCCACGCTGAAACAGATCGCTGCTGTAACCGGCGGCAGCCACCTGCCATCCTTTTCGTCCCCATTGATTCAATTCTTTTTCCGCTTCGTCTAAATCATCGAAGACCAGAATTTTGAATTCCCACTGCATAGCTGCGTGCTAGGCGATGACGCCGAAATGCCGCAAGGCTTCAGCCACGCCGTCTTCATCAACGGAAGGCGCGATGTAATCCGCCGCCGCTTTGACGTTATCCTTTGCGTTGGCTACTGCGACGCCGACACCAGCCTTCACCAACATCGGAATATCGTTCTCCCCATCGCCGAAGGCCATGGTTTCCGCCCAGGAAATCCCCAGGCGCTTCAGAACGGATTCGATGGTGGTCGTCTTATCGTTGCCGGTGCTGTAAATATCATAGCCCTGCGGATAACTCCAGGTAAAGGTCAGCTCCGGGAACTGATCGGTAATCGATTCGACCTTCGCTTCATCGCCGATGATGAACAGCCCCATCGGCAGGCCGTGCGTCTTCTGATAATTCTGTTCAGCGGTATCATCGATCAACAGCTTGCCGACGTCCTTTCCTTTCAGATAACCCCAGTGAAATTGATGGAAGTGCGACTGACAGACGACCGATTCGTCAAACTTATAGCCGACGCCCAATTCCAGCTCATCGCACAGCTTGTTCAGGCGGATCATTGTGTCCTCCTGAATTTCATGCTTTTCAATAATTCCCTTGCCGGTTTCAATCAGACACTGGCCGTTGATCGTGACGTAATAATCCGGTTTCAGCGTGTCGTGAACGTCCTGCTGAATGAAGTAATAAGCCCGGCCGGTGGCAATCAACAGCTTGATCCCCTGACGCTGCGCCTGATGCAGCGCTTCAACGACCGCTGGCCGGATCGTTTCCGAACCGCGGGCGATCAGGGTGCCGTCGATGTCCAGAATCAACATTTTTACATTTTCCATATTTGTTTTTTTGTACTCTCCTCTGTCAGTTATCATACCGTGATTTTCATCGGGTGAAAAGAGCTTTTGAAGATTTTATTCGTAAAAGTTAAACATTGAATGAAATAATGTTTCAATGTTTCAACGCGTGAGCCAACCGTGGATGACGGCTCGGGAAAATTCCTGGATTTCCTTTTTTGACAGAGTTGAATCAGGGTTGCGGATGACTTTATAGCGTTTGAGAGTCCACGGGAAACGGACACCTTATCGGGGGTGCGGCAGAGAAATCAGTCGTGAAAGAATTAATTAACTGTAAGGGCTTTCATTTTTGTTCCGCTTCTTCTATAATGGAATTAACTTGGTCTGACCAGTTAGGGGTGAACTATGGAAAATCAGGAAAAGAATTCGCAGATGATCGTCGACGATGTGATCGGTCAGATCGGCAGCGGGCGGCTGAAAATCGGCGAAGCTCTGCCGTCGGAGCGGGAGATGACGCAGCTCTATCACGTCAGCCGCAGCTGTGTGCGGGAAGCGATGCAGGTGCTGGCGCTGTTAGGCATCGTGCGGATCCGTCCGAAGGAAAAGACCCGCGTCCAGGCCTTTCAAATCGAACCATTCATCCAGCGGATTTCCCCGCTGTTGTTCGCACAGATGGGCTGTGAACAGGACATCGCCCAGTTTCGCTTAGCCGTTGAGATCAAAGCGGCGCAGCTGGCGGCTGAAAAAGGGGCGGATGAAGGACTGATGGAGCTGGTGGCGGCGATGCGAAGGTGCGAGGATGAAGCGCAGGCAGCGCAGCTGGATCTGCAATTCCATAAGGCGCTGGTGCACAACAGCGGCAACACCCTGCTGAAAATTGCGCTGGACAGCGTCGGCAGTCTGATGGAATATTCTGTCGCGCATAACCGCCGGCAGATATCCACGCACAGCTCGCTGGCGATTCTGATCGACCAGCACGAACAGCTGACCCGGACGATCGCGGCCAGACAGACGGAAAAAGCGGCGGAGCTGATGAAACGGCATCTGCGGCTGGAAGAAAACAGGGAGGAAATAGAGAAGTGAACATTGTCGTATGCGTAAAACAGGTTCCGGCGACGCAGAAGGTCGAAGTCGATCCGGTTACCGGCGTCTTAAAGCGGGACGGTATTGAAACGAAGATGAATCCGTATGATCTGTACGCGATGGAAACCGCGCTGCAGATCAGAAAGAAAACCGGTGCGAAAATCCATGTGATCACGATGGGGCCGCCGGCCGCCAAAGCGGTGCTGCAGGAAGCATTCGCGCTGGGCGCCGACGAGGGCTGGCTGTTGACGGACCGGAAGTTTGCCGGGGCCGACGTGTTGGCGACCTCGTATACGATCGCCTCTGGAATCCGCCAGATCGATCATGTCGATCTGATTCTGTGCGGCAAGCAGACGACCGACGGCGACACGGCTCAGGTTGGACCGGAAATGGCCGAGGTGCTGGGAATTCCGCATATCAGCTGGGTTACGGAGCTGATCGACGCCGACGATCAGGCCTTGATTGTTAAGCAGGATCTGACCGAGGTTGAAGCGGTGGCCCGGATTCCTTATCCATGCCTGATCACGGTGGAAAAAGGAATTTTCCAGCCGAATCTGCCGTCCTATAAACGCGCGAAGGAAGCCGCGGACAACCCGATTCACACGCTGAGCGCGGCGCAGTGCCGGACCTTGGATCCATCCCGAATCGGCTTGTCAGGCTCGCCGACCCAGGTCGAGCGGATTTTCACGCCGACCCATGATGTGAAGACGATGCGGCTGGACGGGCCGGAAGCGGAAAGCGCGGCCAAGCTGGTCGCGATCCTGAAAGAAGATAAAATGTGGGAGGAGGAAAACGCATGAGCGGCTTAGTGATTGATCCTAAAAAATGTACGCGCTGCGGTTTGTGCATCACCCAGTGTCCGTTTAACGCCATGGCGATGGTCGACGGTCAGGTTCAGATCAATGCCGCCTGCAAGATGTGCCGGATGTGTCTGCGCAACTGTCCGAGCCAGGCGATCAGCGAACAGGTGGACGCGCCGCAGCCGCAGATCGACAAATCCCAATGGCATGATATTCTCGTTTACGTTGAACACAGCGACGGCCGGATTCATCCGGTGACGCTGGAATTGATCGGGAAGGCGCACGAGCTGGCCCGGGTTATCGGGCAACAGGTCAACTGTCTGATGATCGGCGATCACATTGAACAGGCGGCGGATTCCCTGCTGGACTACGGCGTCGCCAACGTCTATCTTTATGAAGATGAACGGCTTAAGTATTTCCGTGCGGATAATTATACCGAAGTGTTTGAGGACTGCATTCAGCGCAGTCATCCGGCGGTCGTTCTGGTCGGCGCGACGGTCAGCGGCCGCTCGCTCGCTCCGCGCACCGCGGCGCGCTTCCGCACCGGCTTAACGGCCGACTGTACGGTTCTGGAAATGCGGGAGAATACCGATCTGGTGCAGATCCGGCCCGCTTTCGGCGGCAACATCATGGCTCAGATTCTGAACACCAATCATCGTCCGCAGTTTGCGACAGTGCGCTATAAAGTGATGGATCCGGCGGTGAAGCAGGCCCGGATCGGAAAGGTGGTATCCTGTCCGATCGATCCGGTCAAGCTGGATTCCAAGATTGAATGGCTGAAAATTGAAAACAAGGAACAGGAGGTCAGCATTTCCGACGCTGAAGTGCTCGTCGCTGTCGGACGGGGCGTTAAGGATGAAAAGACGCTGGCGCTGATCGAAACGTTAGCGCAGAAGCTGCATGCCCAGATGGCCTGCAGCCGGCCGGTTGTGGAAAGCGGGCGCTACGACGTCCGTCGTCAGATTGGTTTGTCCGGACGAACGGTGAAGCCGAAGCTGATCCTGACCTTCGGCATCAGCGGGGCGATCCAGTTTACCGCCGGGATGAAGGGGGCGGAGAAAATCATCGCCGTCAACACCGATCCGCAGGCTCCGATCTTTGATCTGGCGCATGTCGCGGTCGTCGGCGACGCTGGGCAAATCGCTGAAAATATGCTTAAAGAAATGGAGGGAGAGACCGTATGTTCCGCAAACTAGAAACCCGGGATATCGAAGCACTGAGCGCGATCACCGGACGGGATTATGTCAGTGTCCGTGATGAAATTCATCCCGATTATACGCATGACGAAATGACCCACTACGGCTGTTTTGATCCGGAGCTGGTCATCCAGCCGGGCTGCACGGAGGAAGTTTCACAGATTCTGGCCTATGCCGATCAAGAACATCTGCCGGTTACGACCCGCGGCGCGGGCACCGGCTTATGCGGGGGCTGCGTGCCGATCCATGGCGGCATCGTGATGTCGATGATGCGGATGAATAAAATTCTGGAAATCGACGAACAGACGATGAACGCCGTGCTGCAGCCGGGCGTGCTGCTGATGGAAATCATTGAGGAAGCAGCGAATCATAATCTGTTGTACGCGCCGGATCCAGGCGAAAAGAGCGCGTCGGTCGGCGGCAACGTCATGACCAACGCCGGCGGCATGCGGGCGGTGAAATACGGCGTGACCCGCGATTATGTGCGCGGTCTGGAAGTCGTGCTGGCGGACGGCAGTGTGCTGACGCTGGGCGGCAAGACCTCAAAGAACAGCTCCGGCTATTCCTTAAAGGATCTGATCGTCGGTTCTGAAGGCACGCTGGCCGTCGTTACGAAGATCACGATGAAGCTGCTGCCGAAGCCGCGGGCGATGACTTCCTTGTTGATTCCGTTTACGACGCTGAAGGACGCGCTGACACTGGTGCCGAAAATCATGCGGCTGCCGGCGGTGGCGACGACGATCGAATTCATGGAAAAGGAAGTCATTCAGGATGCTCAGGATTACCTCGGCAAGGATTTCCCGAACAAGGAATTCAATGCTTATCTGATCGTTTCCTACAGCGCCAACACGCCGGAAGAAATGCAGGCGATGATCCACGACTGCGCCGAACTGGCCTTGCAGGAAGGGGCGGAGGACGTCTTCATCTCCGATACCGAAGAACGCCAGAGCAGCATCTGGGATGCCCGCGGCGCGTTTCTGGAAGCGATTAAGAATTCGACGACGCAGATGGACGAATGCGACGTCGTCGTGGATATCGACAAGGTCGCCGACTTCTGTCAGTTTGCCCGCGATCTCTCAATTCAGGAAGACATCCGCATCCGCAGCTTCGGTCATGCCGGCGACGGCAACCTGCATATCTATGTGCTGAAAGACGCGCTGCCGGAAGATGAATGGCAGCGGAAAGTCGCGCGCTGCATGGACGCGCTGTACGCGAAAGCCGCGGCGATGAAGGGTCAGGTTTCCGGCGAACACGGCATCGGTCATGCCAAGCGCGACTATCTGAAACAATCACTGGATCCGGTTCAGATCGAGCTGATGAAACGGATCAAGGCCGCCTTTGACCCGAACGGAATTCTCAATCCAGGCAAAGTCATCGGCTGAGAAGGATCGAAAGCCACGGCTTCGTCCTTCTAAACTACCTGCAATCATCGTTTAACAGAAATCAGATCCATTCAGGACTCCGGCCGCCGGGGTCTTTTCAGTTTTCCACGATGAAAAGCAGCGGAAAAAGCGAATTGTTTGAAAAAGCGTTGACCTGTCCCCTGGGGACTGTGTTATGCTCACAAGCAAGGTGAGCGGAATGCTGCTGAAAGAAGTCATGCAAAAGAGCGGGCTGACCCGCAAACAAATCGAAATACTTCAACAAAAGGGATTGATTCATCCGGCCAGGGAAGAAAACGGATACCGCAATTATACCGAACAGGATCTGAAAACGCTGAAGCAGGTTAACTTTCTTAAGAAATTTGAGTTTACGCTGGACGAATGCCACGCCCTGTTGATCCAAGGCGACACAGCCGTTCTGGATCAGAAACGGGAACAGCTGTTGTCCCAACGCTACCGGTTGGATACCGCGCTGCAGTATCTGGATCATCTCAAGAATCCCGATACCCAGCAGATTGACCTGGAATCCGTAGAACAAACGTTCGATCTCTACGATCAGATCAGTGCCGGCCAGCGCGGACAGAAAATCATTCAAATGGAGAAGGAAATCGCCCGGGCCCAGGTGCCGTTTCCTCGCCTGATTGACATGGTGACGGGGATTGGCTTTTTTTTGACGGCGATGATGCCGCAGCTGCATCAACGATTGATCGTGTTAGCTGCCGCGCAGCTGTTTGTGCAGGAAATCAAGATGTCGACGCGATTCCGCTGGCTGATCCTGCGGATTGGTCAGTTTTTGAGAGTGATTTAAATTTGAGGTTCAGCGCGGATTAACGAACAAACCCGCGCTTTTTATTTTTCCGGGAATGTGACAAAATCGTTAGTTCACCGCAAGCCAAATCCATGGTGAAGAAACGGCTGCACGCGTAAAATGAAAAAGGAAAGCAGGCAGATCCTGGAAAAAACGCTTGCTTTCCATCGAAATCAGAATATAATATGATTCAAGAAAGATTAATAAGAAAAAAAAGAAATGGGAGATAAGATAAAAAAGATCAGAAATAATTGGAAAAAGGATTGACAAACAAGAAAATGTGTATTGGTGTATTACTGTCTTAATACAAAAATCTTATGAAGATCTTTAGGAATCCTTTCGCTGGGTTTTAGCCTTGGACTTTATAATGAAAAACGATTGAGCATGACAGGGAGGGAAGTTCATGTCAGAAGCTTTAATAGAAATCAGGGATCTCTGTAAAATATACAATCCGGGCGAGGTTGAAGTCCGCGCGCTGGATCACGTCAGTCTGACGATCAACCGCGGCGAGCTGGTCGCGATTATCGGACAGTCGGGTTCCGGCAAATCCACGCTGATGAATCAGCTGGGCTGCCTGGATGTTCCGACTTCCGGCGATTATTTTCTGAGCGGTCAGAACGTTGCCAAACTCAGCGATAACGAATTGTCGGATATCCGCAACCGGGAGATCGGCTTTATCTTCCAGGGATTTAACTTAATTCCCAATTTGACTGCTGTGGAGAATGTCGAGGTCCCGCTGATTTACCGCGGTATCGGCAAGCGCGAACGGCGTCAGCTGGCGGTGGCGTCGCTGGAAAAGGTCGGCTTGGGTCACCGGCTCGATCACAAGCCGTCGCAGATGTCCGGCGGGCAGCAGCAGCGCGTTGCGATCGCGCGGGCCATCGCTGCAGCCCCGCCGTTGATTCTGGCGGACGAACCGACCGGTAACCTGGATTCCGCGTCAAGCAAGGAAATCCTGCAGATTTTAAAACAGATGCACGCCAGCGGGCGCACGGTCATCCTGATTACGCATGACAATGAGATCGCCGCGCAGGCCAGGCGGATTATCCATATCCGCGACGGGAAGATTGATTCAGATACAATTAACGAGGGAGGAAAATAACGATGGATGAAAAAGAAGTGGAACGGGTTGAAGTCGAAACACTGGAACTGGAAAAGAAGCCGGGTAAAAATAAACAAAAACGGAAACTGACGATGCCGAAGAAGAAAACCGTTATGCTCGGGGCGGTTGGCTTGTTAGTCCTGGCTGTTGTCATTTCGAATCTGACGCGCAAGCCTTCGCTGCCGTCTGTCGCGGTGACGCCGGTGACGCGGGGCAGCGTCGAGCAGACGCTGGATACCAGCGGTCTGGTTTCCTCTTTATCGGAGAAGACGTATTTCTCGCCGGTCAGCGCCAACGTCGCGCAGCTGCCGGTCGCGGTCGGCGATAATGTCAGCGCGGGCGATCTGATCGTCGGCTATGATCTGGATTCGATTCAGGAACAGGTGCAGAAAGCGAACCTGGAGCTGACGGCCGCCCGCAGCGGGTATCATGACAGTCTGAACAAAAGCAATGAAAAGGCCGATGAATACAGCCAGGCCAAGCACGACGCGGAAAAGCTTTATGCCGAGGCCAACGATCTGCGCAGCAAGGTGGCCGGACTGAAGGATCAGCTAGCGCAGGCCCAGAAGGAACAAGCCGGGCAGGAAGCCGGCAATGCGGCTAATCAGCAGAAAATTGCCGAGCTGCAGAAGGAAGCAGCGGATCTGGAAACGGCGCAAGCCCAGCTGGAGCTGCAGATCGCTGAAAAGCAGCGGCTGATTGCCGAGAAACAGGCGGAGCTGGATGCGCTTGTCAACCCGCCGGAACCGGATCCTGCGGCCAGTCCTGCGCCGACCGAGGATTCCAGCGATAAAATTGAGCAGCTGAAGCAGGAAATCAGTACGCTGCAGGGCGAGCTGGACGTTCTGAACAAGACGCAGGCCGACAACGATCAGCGTCAGAAGCAGATTGCCGACGAAATCCAGCAGCTCCAAAGCGCCGGGGGCGCGGCGGCGGCCAAGGTCGTCCAGCTGCAGGCGGATCTGGAAAAAGCATCAACGGAATTAAGTCAGAAGGAAACGGAATTGGCCAAGCGCGAGAGTGTCCGCGATTCCGCCCAGGCTTCGATTCTGTCCAATGAAATGAAAACCCAGCTGCAGGCGAATACGAATCTGAGCGAGCTGGCCGCGATGAGCACCAACGAATTGCTGCAGCTGGCCCGGGCCGGCATCAAGGCGGAATTCTCCGGCATCGTCACCAAGGTCAACACCAAGGAAGGCGCCGCGACCGCCGAAGGCGCAGAGCTGATTACCGTCGCTTCCAACCGCGAGGTTATGGTCGAAATTTCAATCACGAAATACGACCTGGAAAAAATCGCAGTCGGACAAAAAGCTGAAATTACCTTAGCCGGTCATCAATACACCGGCACGGTTGAAAAAATCAGCCGGGTGGCCGAGGCTAACGCTCAGGGCACGCCGGTGATTCATGCCCAGGTTCGTTTCGATAATCCGGATGACAATATCTTCTTAGGCGTGGAAGCCAAGGTTTCCGTCAACACCGCCAAAGCGGAGAACGCATTGCTGGTGCCGGTGGAAGCGATCAATACCGATCGTCAGGGCAGTTTTGTCTACGCGGTGGAAAACGGTCTGTTAATCCGCAAAACAATTGAAATCGGCGTGACTTCCGATGATGCTGCAGAGATTAAGTCCGGTCTCAGCGAAGGTGATCTGGTCGTGCTGAGCGCCGCCGCAGGACTGCAGGAGGGAACGCAGGTTACGCCTGTCCAGCAGTAAAGGAGGCCGCAGATGACGCAGCTATTTGAATATATAAAGATGGCGGTCAAGAATATCCGGGCCAACAAGGGCCGGTCGATTCTGACGATGCTGGGCATTATTATCGGCATCTCCTCCGTTATCATGATTATGGCGATCGGCAACGGCGCCAAGGGAACGATCAGCGACGAACTCAACAGTATCGCCGGGGGTCAGATCTATATTTACGCAAGTCAGAACTACACCGCCGGGGAACCGGTGGCGATCACGGAGAAAGACATCGACACGATCAAAACGAAGATCGAACATGTCAAGGGCGTTACGCCGACGCTGGGCGCCTGGGGCAGCGCGATGACGCAGAAAGGCACCTTCGATTTGTCGATCAGCGGCGGCAATCCGGATCTGGGCGCGATGTCGGTGCAGCCGATGCTGCACGGCCGCTATTTTGACCAGTCGGATTTTGAAGACGCCCGGTTAGTCGGCGTGATCGGCGAAGCGGATGCCAAGAAGCTGTTCGGGACGGCCGATATCGTCGGCATGTCGATCGAAGCCTCGATGATGAACGTCACCAAGGATATCCGCATCATCGGCGTGCGGAAGGACGTCGAGGGGACCTTTGTTTCCACAACCTATGAAGGCGCGCCGATTTCAATGGAAATGCCGTATACCGCGCTGCAGGCGTTCGATATCGGCACTGATGATTTCGGAAGCATCTATATTATTTCCGAAGGCAACGAATATTCCGCGGCGGTCGCCCAATCGGCGCTGAGTCTGCTTGACAGCCGCCATCAGACCCAGGGCAAAGGCGCGTTTCTGATGCAGGAATTCAACGAACAGATGGGACAGATTAACGAAGTGCTGAACATGATCACGACGTTTATCTCCTTTGTCGCGGCGATCAGTCTTTTAGTCGGCGGGATCGGCGTCATGAACATCATGTTGGTGTCGGTTACGGAAAGAACCCGGGAGATTGGCATCCGTAAAGGTCTGGGCGCCCGGACAAGCTCGATCCTGTGGCAGTTTCTGGCCGAATCGGCGATCATCACGGCGATCGGCGGCATCATCGGGATTATTCTGGGCATCGGCGGGGCGGAGCTGTTGTGCTTGGTGATGCCGCTGACTCCGCGCATCAGCCTGTCCACCATCCTGATCGCGACGCTGTTCTCCTCGGCCATCGGTATCTTCTTCGGGATTATGCCGGCCCGTAAAGCGGCGAACCTTTCGCCGATTGAAGCGCTCCGCCGCGATTAAGTGAATGACTTGTGTCAGTAGGGAAAATCAAAAAAAGATAGATCAGATTAAAACCGGAAGGGATAGACGGACGTCGCTGTTCGGTTTTTCTTCTGCGGCGGTTAAGCAGAGTCTGTCAATTTCCTTAAGAACGTCAAAAGCGGAGTTTGGGCATGATATAATAAAAAAAGAATGGGGGGAATTCGATTGGAAGAAATCTTAGCACAGCTAAACCGGCAGCGGGGACGGATTATGGCGGCGACACTGACCGGCGGCAGTTTGATCGGCTTGGGTGTTCTCTTGTTATTTTCCAGCTTTTCTCTTGGAATTCTGATCGGGCTTGCCGGGGCGGGGATCATCCTGGGGATCAATCTGACGGAAAAACCGAAATATATCCGGGCCTATAAAAATCAGGTTGTCCTGGCGGTGCTGAAAGAAATGTTTGACGATGTGGAATTGAATATCGACGCGGGGTTTAACCAGGAATGGGTGGAGGACGCGCATTTCATTCCTACGGGCAACCGTTTTTTCAGCGATGATCAGCTTTCCGGCAGCTACCGCGGTTGTCCGTTTCGCCGCAGCGATATTCTGACCCAGCAGGTGACGCATACCGGGAAAACGACGACGGTGACGACGTTGTTTGAAGGCCCGTGGATGGTGTTTGAATTTCCCAAAAGCTTCGGGCATTATCTGTTGGTCAGGGAAAAGGAGTTTCTCTCCAATGGTAAGCCGGGCGGCTGGTTCAGCGGATTAAAGACGGAACGGATTGAGATGGAAAGCGAAGCTTTTAACGAAAAGTTTGAGGTGTATGCCGAGGATGAACACGAAGCGTTTTATCTGTTGACACCGTCGTTTATGGAAAAGCTGGAACAGGCCGAACATGAACTCGACGGCCGGATGTATTACGGCTTTTTCGGCCATGAGTTCCATGTTGCAGTGGATAACCGGCAAAACAGCTTTGAGCCGCCGGTGTTTACGGCGATCAAGCCGGCGCAGCTGGAGGAGATCCGGACGGAGGCACAGCTGGTGTGCGAGGTGATCGACCTGCTTCATCTCGCGGGCAGAGAACGCGGGGAACGGCCGGAGCCGTAAGCTCAAAATGTTGCGAAACAAGCGGATTTCATTTCAGAAATTACAGAAATAAACCAGATAAGAAGGAGGGGAAAGAAGGATGATGATTTTGTTGGTCGGGGCGATCGCATTGATCGTTTATGGAATACTTCTTTACAATCAATTAGTCCGGAGCCGGATTAAATGTGAAGAAGCTTTGTCGGGAATCGACGTCGCGTTGGTGAAACGGTATGATACGCTGACCAATATCCAAGAAACGGTGAAAGGATATGTCAAGCACGAACAGACGACGCTGGTTGAATTGACAAGACTGCGCGCAACGATGACGTTAGAAGAAAAGGCAGAGCTGGCGGATCAGTATGCTCAGGCTCAGAACCGGCTGATGATGTTGGCAGAAGGTTATCCGCAGCTGCAGGCGTCCGCGAATTTTCTGCAGCTTCAGGAAACGATTGCCGATGTTGAAGAACACCTGCAGGCAGCCCGCCGGGCGTACAACGCCAATGTGGCGCGGTACAACGAGAAGCTCCAGATGTTTCCGTCCAGTCTGATCGCCGGAATGATTCATGCGGAAGCCAAAGCCTTTTTCCAAGCCGAGCTGGATCAGCGTGAAAATGTGAATGTTTCATTTTAAAGAAAAAAAGCAATCGGAGAGCTGTAGCACAAACGTTACAGCTTTTTAAATAGAAAGAAGAACACAAAAGATCGGAAAAGGAAATTGAAAATAAAACAATCTTGAGTTATAATGAATTCAGAAAGATTAACTCAAAAAAGTATTTTTACAAATTTCAATTCTTTTAGGGGGCTTTTCCTGATTTTCCGCAATATTAATATTAGGAGGCTCCTGAATATGAAACAAAATAACTTACTTCTCAACATTTCCGATCAACAATTACAGCAGGCGGGACTGACCCGCGCTCAGGCTAGAAAAAGTCTGGCCGCCCTTGATTATCGGGATAACGACGTGTTCCGTCATGTGATGAATGCGGAGAACCCGGTTTCCCGAAAAATTCTGACGATGTATCTTTCGGATTTGCTTCATCGGCGGATTGTGTGGATAGGATCGGAAGCGACAGAACCGGTGAAGGCAAACTTCCGGGAGAAAGGGGTCCGCTACGACGTCATGGTGAGGATCCGGGATGATCAGGGAAAGCCGATGCTGGTGAATTTAGAAATGCAGAATTATCGGATGGCGGAATCGTTATCGCTGCGGTCGCAGGGCTATGCCTCAAGGATGGTTTCCGATCAGATTGAAGTGGGCGGCAGCTTTGATTTTATTCCTGTGCTTCAGATCATGATTACCAAGCGGATGCCGGAGATGAAAGCGAGTCGTGAATACCTGCATTACCACCGGTATACCAATGAAAAAACAAGCAAACGGATGCCGAAGGAACGCTGTCGGACGCTATGGATCGAGATGGAAAAAACACAGGCGTTGGAGGGGATTCCGACAGAACAATGGCGGATTTCAGACAAGATCACATATATGCTTCGATACAGCCGGGATCCGAAAAAGCAGAAAATCATTCATGAGTTGATAGAGAAAGAGGAGGTTATTCGGATGATGGAAGAAAAACGGATGGATTTTTTAAAGGACACCAGTTACGCAATTGCCAAGATGCGGATGAAGTACGACGAGATGGATGAGAAGACGGTGTATAAAAAAGGGATGCGGAAAGGTGTAAAGAAAGGCGTGAAACAAGGGATGGTTCAAGGAATCATAAAAGGAAAAATATCCTTGTTGAAGGAGTTACTGCGGCAGAAATGGGAATTAACGGAAAGCGATGAGAAAGTCTTAGATGATTTAAACGAAGCGAAAGTGAATCAGATCGTCCAAGTTTTGAATAGAATAAATACCTCGGAAGACCTCCATCATCAGCTTAAAAAACTTTCTGATTCAAAGCATGAAGCTGAGAACATAACTCAGCTGTTCTATACTCATGACTAAGTGGATCTGGACTTCGAAGGATCGGATTCAGGATAACGTGAAGTTGGGAAAAAGTTCGTTAGAGTCAAATCATGGAGATGAAAATGGAAAGGATAGAATCGGATGACGCGCAGGAGTCACAACTCACAGCTCACAATTCCAACTATGAAAAACCCCCTCGATCCGAAGCTCAGAGGGGGTTGGAGAAACTGTTTTTAAGCTGCTTATAGTGGAATTTCAAGGACACTTTTCTAAAGACAGGTATTGTGCGGCAGCCATTTTTGCAGCGTTTCCATGTCCTGACGGAACTGTTCCGGCTGATCCTCTTTGACAAATTCCAGAATCAGCGGGATTTCGCGGGGAATCAAGGTCAGCCAGTTTTTCCAGGCTGCTTCCTGGGCTGCGAGCGGCAGCCGTGTGTTGTCGGGTAACCAGCTGAACACATGGACGCGTGCCAGCCAGGGCCGGATTTCTTCCAATTCCCGGCTGTTTTCTTCCACGGTGAGCTCTGGATTGGGCTGCCAGTAGGTCTTGCAATTGGAGCGGTTGACGGCCTTAAGCAGCTTCACGGCGGAAGCGCTGTTATCCGTCAGCGATTTGCGGTGATATTCAAACGCTACGTCAATTCCCACTTTCGCTGCCAGATCACAGCACCGCTGTGTTTCCGCGACAGCTTTCTGGAAAAAATCATCGTCGGCTTGCGCGGAAGCGGTGCGGCCGGCCCAGATCCGCACAAGCGGCGCTCCTAATTTGACGGTGGTCTCGAGATAAGCCTGGAAATCGGTATCCGGATCGAGACCTTGATTCAATTTGTAATAGCTGCCGTAAGAGAAAATCGCAAGTTGATTTTGCCGGCAGGCTTCCGCAGCCTGACCGGCCAGATCCAACTGCTTTGGTTTGATATGGACGTCGCTGCCCCATTCGATACCGGTGCAGCCGGTTTCCCGGGCCAGCGCGATGATTTCATCGACGCTCAGCTGACGGAAGGTGACCGAGGTCAGCCCGACCGGTCTCATGCGTGCTTCTCCTGTTTACCATACCGCAGCGAGATGAGCTTGCGTTTTACCCGGCGGCGGAAACGATCCGCCTTTTTCCAGCGGGCAGTGCGCGCCGGTTTGCGGATATAGTCGAACTCGCCGATCCGTTCTGTATAAACTGAACCGAATGAACGCTTGTAATCGTACAAACCGTAATGCGGATCGGACTTTTCCGTTACACCGGAGAATCCGCACATGTCATAGCGCAGGACGCCGTGATTTTTCATGTCTTCGATAGCGAACCGATGCAGGTTATCCACCGCTTTGATAAAGTTGAAATCCTTGTGGTTATAGGTATAAAGATCCCAAGACTGCGTGCCTAAGCGCAGAAACAGGCCGGCGGCGATCGCTGGCTTTGCGCCGTATCGCACCTTTAATGCTGCGGCTTTTTCTTTTTCTTTCAGCTTGGACTGCAGCGCTTCAGGATCCTTGTTATATTTGCCGCTGTCAATTTCATGCTGGATGCCGCTGATCATTTGATCGAGGTCAATTTCGGTCACATACAAGGCGGCGTGATCACCAAAGGCATCCAACAAGGCTTCAAAGAAGGACTGGGGATGCGGCTGAAAGCCCTGAATCTGGGATAGCTGCCGTTCAAATTCGCACAGCTGCGGCAAATCCGCTTTCGTACCCAGGCGGGTCGTCACGCCGATCACCGCATGCCGGCGCAGACTGTTCTGGCGCGGCTTGGAGAAATGCCTGACGATCTCCTCGATGGAAGGCGACAGGTCGATGATTAACGTGTAGCGATTGACCCAGCTGCCGTTGTAGGCATAACCGTAACCCTTATGCACAAACCCCAGCGATGTCAGCAGCGCTGTCATGTTTTCGTGATTTTCGCCGCCTTCGATCGGATTGCCTTTGATATCCCGCTCCATACGCAAGACGTTCGGATCGATCCGCAGAAAGTCAACTCCGGCGTTTTCTGCCAGCTGGATCAATCCCCGCAGGCCTTGTTCGCACAGCTCAGGATCGTCATAATCCAGACAAGGCCCCCAGGGAACATAGAAATAGTGGATACCCAGCGACTTCCGTTCAAGGATCATCGCCGTGCCTTTCAGTTCATCGTGATCGTAAAAACCAATGAAATGCGGCTGATCGTGCTTCTGCAGCGCTGCCCACATCGAGGTTTTCATGTAATGTCCATACGGATGTCCGCTGACAAACATGTCCAGCCGGGCGGCCGGGATTTGTTTACAGATGATCAATGTGATTCCCTCCTTAACCATTGCCGGCGCAATTCCTTAACCTTCGGCAGAAGCTGAGTCCAGATCGGATACAGAATGGGCTTGCACGGCAGGCTGAATTCGCCGATATAAACGTCGATCTTCGGTGAAAACGACGACTTGAAGATGAACAATCCATCGTCCAGCGTGCCTTCTACCCCGCCGAAGTTAAACCGCGTGCAGCCTTGTTCAAAAGCCCATTGAATCCCGCGGCAGCGCAGGGCATACGCGGCCAGGTAGCGGCGGTATTTCTCGTTTAAGCCGGAGTACAACAGCTCGCAGGTCGTGCCGTCATGAACTAATAACAGCGCGCTGACCAGAATATCACGGCCGTCTTCCTGGGCTTGTTGGCGCAGCCTGGCTTTTTCTTCGTCAAGGTCCGCGATTTGTTTTTCCAGCTGTTTACGCTTTTTGTTTGCTTTTTCATCCAGCTCGTTTAGATGCTTGCGAAAACCATCCTGTTTTTCCTCGACGAGTGCCAGCGCATGATCGCAATCCAGATGAGCGGCGAGGATGCAGGCCTGATCGCCGAAGTTTTCCATGATCGTCCGGAAATAATCTTCATTGCGCAGATGGATATTTTTACGCTGTTCCGTAAATTTGATCATTTCGGCTAATTCGTGGACATGCTCAATCCCCCAGACCTCAATCTGAATCCCCTTCGCAAAGCTGTTGTGGATTTTTTCGCGGGTCTTTTTCGGAAAGAGCGCTTCCCAGTTTTCCTGACGTGGGAAGCATAGCTGATACCGCGGCTGCACGGTTTCGCTGATCAGCTTCGTATAACCCGCAAAGTGCGCTTTGGCCTTCGCCAACTGTTCCGGAATCGGACTGCGGGCGTTCCAGGCCGCTTCTTTCTGATCTAACTCAAAGCTGCCGATCATGAGATACGGATCGAATTTACATTCCACCGCGCCCTGTTTCGCGCAGAAACGCCGGATTGCGGATAAGAAAAATTCAACCTGTTCGGAATCGTCATAGTCCATGATCGGTCCGCGGGGGATATAAGCCAGCTTCATGCCCATCGGCAGTTTGCGGAACAGGATCATCGCCGCTCCGCACAGCTGTCCATCCCGGGTCATGCCGACAAATTTTGAAGTCCATTCCTTTTTAACATGAGCCCAGGCTTCCGTCTGATATATATTATTACAGCGGCTGGCACGGGTAAATTCGTCCAGCTGCTTTCCTGTGATTGCTTCACAAAACTGTAAATTCATAATGCTTCGCCTCCGATATTTCATTATAGCATACCCGCCCTTAACTTTCTCCAATCGTTTTGGAATCTGAGGCAGGAATTCAATCCGAAGAGGGGAAGAAAAACGGAAAAAAGGCGGGCTTCGGCCGTTCATTTTTTGACATTTTTGGTTAAAAAAGGGTTGCGGTTTTTAAGGATCAATGGTAATATATTAAAGCACCGGACGCTTAGCTCAGTTGGGAGAGCACTTCCTTGACGTGGAAGGGGTCAGGGGTTCGAGTCCCTTAGCGTCCACCATGATTTATAAGTAAAAGTTGTCGTCAAGGCAGCTTTTTTTGTTTTCTTCTCCGTTCTCTGCTTGAGGAAATCCGATATTGATCAGTACTGTGAACGGCATGGAGGATCATGAATTACTAAAGAATTGAAGATCTGAGATCTTTAAAATGTTGTTTTTAATGAACACACTTGTGATACAATACACATATAGATTGACTGACAGTTGAGAAACAGGATGATCATTCTGCATAGATTCGGCTGATTGTGGGGGAAATATGACATACAAGATTGGAGAAGTTGCGAAACTATTGGGAATTTCTTCTGAGACCGTTCGTTATTATGAACGGGAAGGCGTGATTCAATCACAGAAAATTGATCAGGAAAGCGGCTATCGTTACTATGAAGCGCTGGATATCAACGCCTTAATGCGGGTCAGAATGTACCGCAATTACGGTTTTACGTTACAGGAAGCGAAGGAAATGTTAAATACCTGCACGCTGGAAGAGATCGCGGAGCGGCTGGCTGAGAAGAAGACGGAGCTGCAGGCGGCGGTGGCTTGGAATGAACGACTGCTGGCGTGTGCCGACCGGATGATCGAAATTCATCGGTCTGCGGCGGAAATGCTCTGGAAGTGCCGGATCGAAGAGAGTCCCGCGATGTTTCGTTTTTGTTACCAGATCCAGGATCAGCTGATCGACGATCCTGAAATTCAGAAACGTGTCCAGGCGTGGACGGTAAAGATGCCGGTTGTGATGCCGACGCCTTTCTTTGCGAAAGACGATATCCTGGCTGGAAATAAGAACTTTGCGTTAGGATTGTGCGTGATGGTGGAAGACGCTGATTTTCTGCGGATCGATCCTCAAGCCCGGGGAATAGAATACGTTCCTTCTCAGCTTTGTGTCCATACGGCCATTTCTGCGCAGGCTGGCGAACTGCTACACTGCGGCTTGTTTCAGCATGTCCTGCACTACATGGAAGCGCATCAGCTGGAATTAGCCGGCGATGCGATCGGGCGCACGGTTTCAACGCTTCACCGGAGTACAACGCAGGAGCGGATTCATCAGATCTGGCTGCCTTTTACAAACAAAAACACGGGATTTCAATAGATTGGGATTGACTCTAAAGCCCCTTTAACGTGTACTCTGATAACAGGGAAAGATAACGCTTTCACACAGGGAGGGTAAGATGAAAAAATCAAATCTTAAGAGAATCGTTGTTTTGTTTCTAAGCGTGCTGCTGGCAGTTGGACTGACCGGCTGCACAGCGGCACCGAGCAATAATCCGAAGGGAACGGAGGCCGGCTATACGTCCGGCACCTACACAGGGACAGGCGCGGGACGCAATGGCGAGTTGAAAGTTGAGGTCACGTTCACCGCTGATGAAATTACCAAGGTTGAAGTTGTTGAGCATTCGGAAACCGAAGGAATTTCCGACTTGCCGCTGCAGCGGATTCCGGAAGAGATTGTGAAGAATCAGTCGCTGGCTGTCGATGCCGTCGCGACGGCAACCTTGACCAGCAACGCGATCATTGAAGCGGTCGCCGATGCGGTTACCCAGGCCGGCGGCGATGCGGAAGCGCTGAAAAATGTGAAGATAGAAAAGGAAACTGCCGGAGATTTAGTCCAGCGGGAAGCGGACGTCATCGTTTTAGGCGGCGGCGGAGCCGGCGTTGCGGCTGCGTATGCGGCGGCGGAGAACGGGGCTTCGGTCATCGTGGTGGAGAAAACGGCAGCTCTGGGCGGCAATACGATGCGTTCCGGCGGCTATTTCAACGCGGTTGTTCCTGAAAATCAACAGAGCCAGGTCATGACGGCCGGGCAGCTGAAATCGGTCGAGGAATACTGCACGATGGAGCCGAAGGATGAAACCATGAAGAGCTGGCAGGAACAGCTGACGGCTGAATTTGACGCGTATAAGAAGTCTGGCGCGGAACATTTGTTTGATTCCGTTTATTTACACATGCTTCAGACCTATGTCGACGGCGATTATGTCGGTAATCCGGCCTTGATTCAGTCGATGTGCGAAAAAGCGCCGCAGACTTATGCCTGGATGCAGGATATGGGTTTCGACTGGAAAGAGAAGTCGATTGTCATCGTCGGGTCGTTATGGCCGCGCGCGAATATGTCACAAACGTATAAGAGCGGCATCGGCTTTATTGAAGTGCTGAAAAACGACGCGGATAAGAAAGCCTTTCCGATCGAATATGATCTGGAAGTCAAGGCTGAGGAATTCATTGTGGAAGACGGCCGGGTAACCGGAGTCCGCGCAGTGGCCGCGAATGGGACGCCGTATGAATACAAAGCCGGAAAAGGCGTTGTCCTGGCAACCGGCGGGTTTGGCGCCAATGTGGAAATGCGCGTCAAGTATAACAGTATCTGGGCTGATTTAGGGCCGACGATTCCGACGACCAACAGTCCGGCGATCACGGGCGATGGAATTCTCATGGCGCAGGAAGTCGGCGCCAACCTGGTCGGCATGGATAAGATCCAGCTTTTAATCGCTGATCCGAAAACGGGTGAGACTTCGACCAATGTCGGCGATACGACAAGTATGTATGTCAATCAGGAAGGTCACCGGTTTGTTAACGAATCAGAACGCCGTGATGTTTTATGCGCTGCGACATTGGAACAGACCAATGGAATGATGTATATTATCAGCAGCTATCAGAACAGCCGCTTAGATGAGAATTATGTGAATACCTACGGCATTCATGTCGATGATTTAGTCGAACGCGGAGCGGTTTATAAGGCGGATACGATTGAAGAACTGGCGGAACAGATCGGTATGGATCCGGCCACTCTGCGGAAAACCGTCGATGATTACAACGCTGCGATTGACGCGGGTTATGATGAACTGACGGGCCGGACAGTTTTCAATGAAACCGCAAAAATTGAGGATCACGGACCGTATTTCGCCAATCCGCGGACACCGGCCGTCCACCACACAATGGGCGGGGTGGAAGTTGACGTCTGCGCTCATGTTTTAGACGCCAGCGGAAACCGGATTCCCGGCTTATATGCGGCGGGTGAAGTGACCGGCGGATTCCATGGCGGCAATCGTTTGGGCGGCAATGCGATCTCCGAAGCGATCACGACCGGCCGGCTGGCAGGCAACAGCGTCATTTCTGATCAATAAGCAGGTTTTCTTCTAATCCAAGCTTGAGCGCATCAAAACAGGCTGGCTGAGGAATAAAACCAGAATAACCGAAACAAAGGGCGTGTTGCTGCAACGCGCTCTTTTATCTTTAATGTCTTCCCGCTTCTCGATGCCGGAGGATTGAAATGGTAATATTTAGTAATTAAAGTACATCCATGGCGCTTTTGGTAGAGCGCAGATTCAGTTTAGCGAAGACCTTGGTTCCTGGATTTGATCATCGAGACTGGGCGGACTTGGAATCAAAATGAATTTCAGCGATTGGATAGCTTCCAGACTCAATAAGGAAATAGTCATCGAAGCAAAACCTGTAGAAAGACAAAAGAAGAGTAAAGTCAAAAATTTGCGGGGAAAGTCATAAATTCAAAACTTGTGCAAAGTTTATCAATGCTACAATTCAACTATCAGGAGGAATTGAAATGAAGAAATTTTGGATTACTGGTTTATCCCTGCTGCTGGCGCTGAGCTTTACGGCCTGCGCTAAAAATCCGCAGACCTCGCCCGCACCCTCACAACAACCTGAGGAAGGACCGAAGGAAGAAACGACAACGGCGGTTGTCATCGGCGCCGGGGGCGCCGGCATGATGACGGCGATCGAACTCAAGAATAACGGCCAGGACGTTATCCTGTTGGAAAAACAAGCTATGCCGGGAGGCGCCACACTGCTGGCGGCGACTTATTTTGTCGCCGTCGATACGGAAATGCAGAAGGAAGCCGGCATGGGACTGACAATCGACGATTACGTTGCGAAGCAGACGGCTTCCAATCCTGATTTTAACGCGGATAATTTACGCCGGCTGTTGGAAAATAGTCAGGACAGCATCGATTGGCTGAATGAGCGCGGGGCGAATCTGACCCGGCCGATGTCCAACTATCAAATCGGAATCGGCGATGGCAGCTCGCTGGGCGTCACGCTGGTTAAAATCTTAAAGGCAGAATGCGAAAAAGCCGGTGTGGATCTGCGCACGGAAACACAGGTTACAGAAATCCTGATGGATCAGGGGAAAGCGATAGGTGTGAAAGCCAACGGACCCGAGGGTGAGCTGATTATCCATGCCGATCAGGTCGTCATCGCAACCGGCGGTTATGCCGCCAATCAACAGCTGGTGAAGGAATATGCACCGGAATGGGCGGGAACACCGTTTACGACGGCAGCCGGCAGCACCGGTGATGGGCATCAGCTGGCGAAAGCCGCGGGTGCCAATCTGACCAATATGGACGTTGTGCGGATGAATCCCGCTGTTTATACCGATGAAAACGGAAGCAGCTACAGTCTGAGCGTAGCCCGCGCCGAAGGGGGAATTCTCGTGAATCTGCAGGGTGAACGTTTCTGCAACGATTACTATCCGGATTATACTCAGCTCTCCCGCTGGATGCTGGAACAGGAAGGGGATACTACTTATATCGTATTTGACCAGAAATCGGTGGATACTTCAACCCGGCTCGCTGATTTCAAAGACCGCGGTTTCTTCCTGGAAGCGCAGACACTGGAAGAATTGGCAGCTTTGATGGAAGTACCGGCAGAAAACCTGATCGCCACGGTGGAAAAATACCGCGGTTATGTCGACAAAGGCGAAGACGAAGAATTTGGCCGGACTAACAACATGAACACCCGTCTGGATCAGGCGCCGTATTACGCAGTGAAAGTGAAGCCGGGCATCCAGGTTACGCTGGGCGGGATCCAGGTCAATGAAACAATGCAGGTTCTGAATCCGGAAGGCCAGACGATCGAAGGTTTATATGCCCTGGGTGAATGTGCTGACGACGGCTTGTTCGGCGGCGCTCCGACCAATATTGACATTACGTTCGGCCGTTTGCTTGCCCAGCATTTAATGAGTAAATAACTCGCGTCTTTATACTGAAGCAAACTTGGAAAACAAGCGGAAAATAAAAAATATGGAAAAGAAGTCGGTTAACGCTGACTTCTTTCGTGTTGAATCCAATGCGCGGTTAAAGTGAAAATCATGATATGATGAAGCAGGGAGGGATAATGCGTGGAAGTTTATAATAAAGAAATATTCTGCCGGACGATGATTGTCAACGAAGCTCTGTTCGGGCAGACGGAAGACCAGCTGCGAATGATGATGAAGGAAGTGGACACGGAGCTGAACTTTGATTTTCATAATTTTTATCTGTGCCTGACAGGCCTGCCGAAGAAATATTATACCTCTGACTTGAAGTTGAACCGACAGGATTTCGTGCGGATTTTTGAAGCGTTCATCCTCCGGATTCAGGCACAGGCAAGACAATCCGGGGTGGAAATGATGCATGCGGTAATCAATTATGACGGCTCCAAGCAAATTGTGTTTCTGATTAAAAAAGGGGCGAAAACAGAATCAGAAATTCTGATGTTTGCCCGTCAGATTATGGAAACGCTGGAAGCGGAATATCAGAAAGATGAACGCTACCGACAATCGTCGCTCGCGAATTTTACCGTGCTCTCCGAGCTGATTTCTGATTATTCCACGTTGGCCGCCGCATTTGAAACACTGCGGAAACTGAGCCGGCTGGCTTATTTTGACATGCGTCCGGTGGTTATCCGCAGTCAGGATATCCCGCAGGGAAAAGGCGACTGGAACCGGATCCGGGAACTATTGGAACAGATAGAGCTTTTGCTTTTTGATAAGAATGTCCGCAAGCTGGAGCTGACTGTTCATGAGCTTTTCATTAAAGAAGTGAAGCCCAGCTTTAATTTTGATCTGGGCTACGCGGTGATCAACGATCTGAACCGTCTGACCATGAAGCTGAAAGACCAGCTCAATTTAATGCAGTCTTCCGCTTCGCTGCTTTTCCATCTGGACCGCTATTTCAGCGTTGAGGAAACGGAAAAAGCGGTGCTTGAGCGGCTGCGTCAGATTCATCAGGAAGCGGCGGCGGATTATCAGCGCATGAGCCCGGTTACCCAGCAGGCGATCGCCTGGATAAAACAAAACTATACGGAGGAAATCGGACTGCAGGAAACCGCGGATTATTTAGGGATGGCGCCCGCTTATGTCAGCCGGACGTTCAGCCGGGATTTAAAGATTTCATTGAGCGCTTATATCACCCGCCTGCGGATCGAAAGGGCCAAGCTTCTGTTAATGGAAACGAATATGAGAATTGCGGAGATCGCTGTCAGCGTTGGCATTGTCAACCGCGATTACTTCAGCGTGCTGTTTAAGAAAAATACAGGCATGCGTCCGCAGGCATATCGCGATTGTTACCGGCAGTAGAGCTGCCGGCCAGTCTGTGCCGTACTCGATCAAAGTTCACCCCCCTGCAGGAGCTCAGCCAGCCGCTGAAGACATTGGCATTTCTTTGCATAGCTGCGTTTTTCATCATAATAATCAATTAAAAGTGTCAGATAGAACCGTTTCAAATGGTGATCCAGTTTTTTCCGACCCTGTTTTAACAGGGTGATCAGCAGCTTATCCCGCCGCGGATCCTGATCGGCGACGGCCTTCATGACTTTCATCAGATCGGAAATCGGTTCTGAATAGGATTTATCCGCCTGGATCTGATTTCTCATCAGCCCAATTTCGCCCTTTTTATATTTCAGAAGACACCGCAGAAAATCCAGCTCTTCGCTGGGGTGGGAAATATCGCCGAAGCGTTCGAGAACGGCTTCGGCTTGTTCATAGCGGCCATGATTTATGCAGCAATAACCCAGCTTACAGAGAATGACAGACCGCGTTCCGGACATCAGGTTCAAGGTTTTGCTTTCCAGCATCGACGTCAGGATCGCCGCCGGCCGGTCATATTCCTGCATTGCCAGGATCGCTGCGTACTGGATATGACAATAGATCAGAAAGGGATAGCAGTTTGCCTGATTGAACATGCGCGAAGCGTTGGCGCAATGTTCACTGGCAAGCAGGCTTTTTCCTTTCTTAAAATAAAGAAGGGAAGCATAATAATGACCCAGCGCATTGAACAGAGGTTCTGAATTGATTTTCAGACAGCGATGTAAATGAATTTCCGCTTCGATCAAATCCTGACTCAGATCGCTGATTCCGCAGGCAAGTTCAAACAGTGCGGCCTGTGTATCGCTAAAGCTTTCCCGTATACTGGTCAACAGGCGTTTTTGTTGGGAAAATCCGCGCTGTTTTTTTATCATGATGGCATAGACAAAAAAGGCCAGATGATAATCAAGGGCCAGGGGCGAAGCGACATATCGTTTGCGCAGGCGTTGTAAATTCAACGCCTGTTCCCGTGCGGCATCCAAGTCGGAAAGCAGCGCGGTGCGGATGAACTGATCCAGCTTTTGACGAGCCGGGAGCAGCCAATTTTGATCGATGGTGTAGTCGAGATCCAGCGCTTTGGCCAATTGACGCAGAATCTGTGGGTCAGGCTGGGCCTTTCCTGTTTCAATCTGACTGAGATAACTGGCTGAGATGTGGCATTGAAAGGCCAGATCCGTCAGTTTCCGCGATTGATCCATCCGGCTGATTCGAATAAGAATTCCGGGAATTTTCATCATCATTCAACTCTCTTTCCTGTAAAAAATACTTTTAACCATGACCTTCAGTGCGATTTTTAACGGTTGTTTAATGAACGGACAATCGTTGCAGTTTATCCGCAATCCCGTATAATGAAATCGGCGGCCGGCGGGAAATGAAAATGGAAAGAAAAAAGACCGGATTCCGGTTAAGATCCGGTCACAACAGAGTTGACAAAACGGGGTTCAGCTTATTGTTTCTTGTTTTCGTAAGCTTCGTAAACTGCCAGCTTTTCCTTTGTGGCAGCGATGACTTCCGTCAGGTTTTCAAGGATGGTCTGTTCACGGAATAGCAGTTCCGTCATTTCCAGCTGATCTTCCTCGCCGTAACCGCCATATTTTAAATCATTGGTCAGATTTTCAATCGACCGTTCTTTCTTTCCGACCTGTTTCGAGATCAGACTCAGAAAATCAGCGAGATCAGCGCTGGTAAAATCGCCGATGCCGACGATTTCATTGAGCAGCGTGTAAGCTTCTTCAGGATTGGTTGCCGCGGTGACTAACATATTTTATCTCCTTTGTTTAACGACTTAAATTGAATAAATTTAAGTATAAAGCAAATATTGCTTCTTGTTTTATTATAATCATTTTTGCATCCGGTTACAATATAATCAAATCATGAACGACGATTTTATGAGGTAATTATGAGCAAAGAGAAGAAAGATCACGTCGATTATTGTCTTCTGGGGCAGCGCGTGCGGCGCGCTCGGATGAAGTTAAATCTGACTCAGGAGGTGCTGGCTGAAAAAGTCGGCGTATCCATTCCCACGATCAGTCATATTGAAACCGGAACGAATAAGGTCAGCCTGGAGTTGTTTGTCAGCATTGCCAACGCGCTGAACGTGACGCCGGATGAGCTGATTATGGACAGTGTGCCGAAGCTGACAGCTTTTTATATGAAAGACATTCAGGAAGAGTTGAAAGACTGTTCGCCCGCTGAATATAAGATTCTGACAGAAATGCTGGCAAGCATGAAAGCGGCGCTGCGGCGGTATCCGCGAAATAATGAGGATGAATAATTCCCTGATAATGAGATCCAGTTTATTTATAAACGGCCGGCTTTACCGCAAAGCCGGTTTTGTCTGTGATGGAGGGAATAGAACGAATCGTAGCTGATCCGGGTCATAGAATGATCAACGGATGAACTAAAGTAAAATGGATTCGGAATCATTTCCTTATTCAATCAGTTAAACCGACGCTCAAAGAATGGCGCATAGGTGAATCTCCGTGCTTTGAAATAAACGGATGTTATATTCAGCCTGCCAGAAAATCAGAAAGTACGGATAATCATGAAAACAATCAGAGAAATTCATTCGCACATGAGATAGTTAAATAAAAAAACAAATTCTATCTTTTCCACCTTTAATTTGTATATAAAACGATAAAACAGGGATGTTTTCAGGAAATCGAATTGTTTTTTTATATTTATAATTTATAATTAATGAGATAAGTAAACTACAACCATCTGAATTTAAAAAAATAAGCTGAAATAAACCTCGGGTGCCTGTCAAATAAATGAGGAGAAAATAAATGAAATCTTACTTTGCTTCTAAAAAAGCAACTGCGGCGGGTACCCTTATTATCTGCGTCATCTCAATTATCTTTACATTCAGCAGTATTTATTCGATTCGAAATATGGAAAGTGCGGCGTCGCGGATTTACGAACACCCTTACACCGTTTCCAATTCTGCCCGCGAAATGCGTTCGCGGCTTTTGGATATGAAACAATTTATCAGTATCTTCTTAACGGACAGCTTTCATTCCATAGAGGATACCGAGGCTTTACTGGAAGCACGCTATGCGCTGCAGCAGGAGTCTTTGGACAAAATCACGGAGAAATATCTTGGCCCTGCCGACGATACGAAAAAGCTGCAGGAGAAAATGGATGAGCTGATCGCGGAGCAGAGTCAGCTGCTTTATTCAGTTCCCGATTATTCGGAAGCAGAAATTAACGATTATTTGAATGAATATATTTATCCGATCTATGATGAAGTCAGCGAAACCTTGACAACGATTATCACCTTTGCCAATCAGAAAGTTTTAGCTCTGGAAAAAGAGATGAAATACACGAGCGGTCTGGCGATATCAACGGCGGTTCTGCTTTCTTTGTTTATCATTATCCTAAGTATCCAGAACAGCCGGCACATGGAACGCAGGCGTGTGCATGACGTGGCGGACCGCGAGAAAATGTTTGATTTGTTGTCCAATAATGTCGACGACGTCTTCTTTATCTATAATTTAAAAGAGAAATGGATGGAATATATCAGCCCTAACTGTGAACGGATTCTGGGCTTGAATGAGGATCAGCTGCAGCACTACGATGCTTTTACAGCCAAGCTGTCAGAAAATGATCAGGCGGCGCTTTATCAGCTTTTCCATTCCGGGATTCTGCGCAGTCAGGCCGAAATCAGTTTAAAGATGGAAGGCCAGGGAATTCGGGATAAATGGCTGTTGTTAAAAGCCTATCCAATTCTGGTTAACGATCAGGTTATACGGTATATTATCAGTATCGGGGATCAGACCGACGCGCTCTTAGCTCAGCAGAATCTGCGCGACGCCCTGACGCTGGCCCAGAAAGCCAATGATGCGAAGAAGGATTTCCTTTCCCGGATGAGCCATGAAATCCGCACGCCGATGAATGCGATTATCGGCATGGCGACGATTGCGGCGGCGAATATCCACGATCAAAACCGGGTTGAAGATTGCCTGGCCAAAATTGGCTTTTCATCCAAACATTTATTATCATTGATCAACGATGTGCTCGATATGTCAAAGATCGAAGAAGGAAAGCTGACCATGAGTCATGAACCCTTCGAGTTCCGTCAGCTGATTCAGTCGATTACTTCCATTATTGATTCCCAAGCCCGCTCGCGTAATCAGAATTTCGAGGCCACCGTCGTCGATTTTACGGAGGAAATGGTCGTGGGCGACGCTATGCGTGTGAATCAGATTCTGTTGAATCTTTTATCGAACGCCGTCAAGTTCACTCCTGAAAATGGAAAAATCCGGTTGGAAGTGCGTCAGATCGGGATCCGCAACAATCAGGTGCGGATGCGCTTTACGGTCAGCGATACCGGAATCGGGATGAATGAAAACTTTCTGCAAAGGTTATACATGCCGTTTGAACAAGCCGACAGTATGATTTCACAGCGGTTTGGGGGAACGGGCCTGGGGATGTCGATTACCAAAAACCTCGTCTCGCTTTTAGGCGGAACGATCCAGGTTTTCAGCAAAGAAAATGAAGGAACGACATTTATTGTGGAATTATCTTTTGAACGGCTGGACGCCCCTGCGCTGGCTTCGACGGCGGAAAGGTTAAATCAGCTGAATGTTCTGGTCGTGGATGACGATCAGGATACCTGCATCCACACTTCGCTTTTACTGGAGCGCATGGGGATTCTGGCGAAATGGGTATTAAAGGGAGAAGAAGCGGTAAAGATCATTATTGACGCACATGGAAGCGACAACGAATATGATGTTTGCTTTATTGATTGGCAGATGCCGGATATGGACGGCATCGAGACTGCCCGCAGGATCCGGAAATATGTCGGCGCGGACACGCTGATCATTATTATCTCGGCGTATGATTGGACTCCGATTGAACAAGCGGCCCGGGAAGCGGGCGTCAATGCTTTTATTTCCAAGCCGATGTTTGCTTCCACGATCTACAATACCTTGATGACGGTAACCCGCAGACCGGCTTATGAGAAACCAGAAGAAAAAGAAACGGTGAAGCCGCGGGAACTGGCGGGAAAAAGAGTGTTGTTAGTGGAAGACAATGAATTGAATATGGAAATTGCGACTGAAATTTTGAAAATGGCAGACGTCAAGGTGGAATGCGTTCATAACGGCCGGGAGGCAGTGGATCAAGTTCTGAATTCTGAAGCGGATTATTATGATCTGGTGCTGATGGATATTCAGATGCCGATAATGAACGGCTATGAAGCAACGCAGGCTATTCGTAATTCCAATCATCCCAACGCGAAATTGCTTCCAATTCTGGCGATGACGGCCAATGCGTTTGTCGAGGATATAGCGCTGGCGAAGGAAGCCGGAATGAACGCACATATTGCCAAGCCGATTGACGTCAGTCAGCTGTATACAACGCTTACCCAGATTCTCCAGGAGACGCCGGACGGGGATTCCGATAACGGGGTGTTGGAGAATTAAAGCTTTTTGAATCCGCTGATGATTTGCGGAATAACATACCGGCAGAAGCTTCAGTACAGAAAAAGTGAAATCGGGGAATACAAAAAAGCTGGCAGTCAGGCCCTGAAGGTCCTGAATTGACCAGCTTTTTATCTTTTCCCGGAAGTGAAACTCAATGGATCTCCACAGCGAAACTCACTGTGAATTTTCTAAGAGCGGCGTCCGGGCGGAAATCAGTACGTTCATTAAGCGCGGGAACGGATCAGGTTCAGAATCCAGACTAAGCCGACACCCCATAAGATATGACCCAGACCGGCGATCCCGGCGATCATGGCGCCGACTTCCATGCCCTGGACTTCCATCCAGCCATGGACCAGGAATAAGGCGACGGTCCAGATCAAACCAACATTATAGACTAGATAAGCCTTGCGGAAAGAGCCGGTTTCGGCAAAATCGATGAATTTGCTTAACAGGGCGACGATTAAGAAAAACAAGGTGCCTAATAAAAACAGATGACCATGGGCCAGCGACAAATAGGTCCGGCTTGTATAATTGAGCATCCGCGTGACTTCACGGAAGAAGACGCCGGCGGCCATAGCGCCCAGGGCGTAGACAAAAGCGGTGTTGATTAATTTTTTCATAGATAAACTTCCTCTCTTTTCTATTGAATTTCATCGTTGTTCAATGGGGTTAAGACACTTTCCAGCCAGCGCCGCAGCGATTCATAGCGATAACCGCGGTTTTCCAGGCAGCCCAGCAGGCTGTAAAACAGGAAGGCGGCGCGTTCGTCCAGCTGATCGTCCGTCTCGTCAGGAAAACTGGTCTTCAGGGCTAATGCCAGCTGATGCGTCAGATGCTTCTGAGCGTGCAGTTCACGGCTTTTCGCTTCTTCCAACACCGCGGGCGACAGGCCGGAGGCGGCATGCAGAAACTCGGATGAGAATTCATCGACGCTTTCTTTCATGATGGCGTAAAGCCAGTCCAGTTTGACTAAGACGTCGCCTTCGGGAAACGACTTCTGATGAAAACAGTTCTGCCAGAACTGTTGGACGACGTCCAGAACCAGACTGTCCTTGGTGGGGTAATAGTTATACAACGTACCTAAGGCGATGTTGCATTCGCGGGCTAAATCACGCAGCTTGAGTCCGCTTAAGCCGCCGGTGCGCGACAGCTCGATCGCTTTTTCAATCAAGGTCTGTCTTAGATTAGGCAAAAGTTTAGGCAAAATCTCACTCCTTTCAAGATATGAACTGTGTTCATTATAAGAAGAAGAATCATGAAAGTCAACGCAGACGCTCAAAATGAATGAAAAAGAATAAACAGGAAATGATCGCAAAAGGTGTTGACAGAAACAGCTTCTGAATCTATAATGAACAACGTTCATAAAGGAGGAAAATTTATGCAAGCCATTGTAGAAACTGTGTTTGACATTGTGTATCTTTGTACGGTGATCACGCTCGGGCTGATCATGATCCGCCAGGGCCGTGGTCATCGTCAGTATGTCCTGTTCGGCATTATGGCGGTGACGCTGGGCGCGGGCGACGCGTTCCATCTTGTGCCGCGGGCCGTCGCGCTGTGCACGACGGGTTTGGAAAATTATACGTTCGCGCTGGGGGTCGGAAAATTCATCACCTCGATCACGATGACAATTTTCTATGTTTTATTATATTATGTCTGGCGTCAGCGTTATCAGGTGTCCGGAAAGCAGGGCGTGACGGTCGCCGTCTATCTGTTGGCGGCGCTGCGGATCGCGTTGTGCCTGTTCCCGCAGAACGGCTGGACCAGCGCCAACGCTCCGCTATCCTGGGGAATTTACCGCAATCTTCCGTTTGCCCTGCTGGGAATTTTGATCATCGTGTTGTTTTATCAAAGCACGAAGCAGCATCAGGACGCGGCTTTCCGTTTCATGAGCCTGACGATTCTTCTCAGCTTCGGCTTCTACATTCCGGTCGTATTGTGGGCGGATACGATTCCGCTGATCGGCATGTTGATGATTCCGAAGACCTGCGCTTATGTCTGGACGGTCTGGATCGGATATTCCGCGATGCGCAAAGAACTTCAAACAAAATAAAGATAGATGTGTTGAACAACGCAAACAGCCGCAGCCTGAAGAAATCCAGGCGCGGCTGTTTTGACTTTATTCAGATTATAATAAGACCTGCGAGGTCGTGATTTCATGTTTGGCGGAGAGGATTATTGAAAATCAGAGAGATGTTCCTTCAGCCAGACGGCGACGCCGTCTTCCTCATTGCTCAGCGTCCGCTGATCAGCCGCTGCAGAAATTTCCGGCACGGCGTTGGCCATCGCGACGCCGCAGCCCGCTTCCTGAAGCATTTCCAGATCGTTGTAATCATCCCCAAAAGCGACAACCTGACTTAAATCCAGCTCCAGATGATCGCAGAAGGCCCGCAGCGCGGTGCCCTTGTTGACCTGTTCGGCAGTGACGACAAAAATATCAGGGTTCTCACTTAAGGGAACGGCCTTCATCCCATAGCTGGAAAAATCAATCGCTTCCACCGCCGCGTGGTTGGACGTCACGACGAAAATCTTCTGAATTTCATGCGTCTCAAAATGATCGAGATCCAGCCGCAGTGATTCGCCCTTATTGATGAAATACTCGTTGGTTGTATAACCCTTGGTCGGATAAAACAAGGTGAGCTGCACCGACTCGATTTTCCGGACGGTCTGGATCAGATCGATCACTTTCTGACTGTCGATTTCCGTGCGGTGGATGACCTGACCTTGATGATAGATGATCGAACCATTGGTGCAGATCATGGAACGCGCGTGGATGAGATCGGCATAGCGCTGCGTCCGTGTGATTGCCCGGCCGGTGGCCACGACAATTTCCGTTTCTGGCGGCAGCTGAGCGAAGACTTCTATTGTTTCCCGGGACAACGACTTATCTTCATGCAGCAGCGTCTGATCGAGATCGACGACGACACATTTGTATTTCATTAGAACAATCCCCCTCTTTGTAGTCATTAAGTATAGCATTTCATAGGAACGCGAACAAGCCGGAGCGGATCGAAGCAATCATGGTATAATGGAGAAAAGATCCAGGAACAGGAGGATGCGGTCATGATTCAAATCCGAGAGGCAAAAGCGGAAGATCAGAACGAGGTGGCCCGGCTGATCGAACAGCTGGAGGAAGCGCCGGTCCATCGGGAAGCCTTGAATGCCGTTTATCAAGAAAATTTAAACAATCCCCAGATCGTCTATCAAATTGCGCTGTCAGAAGGAAAGATCTGCGGGTTTGTCAGCGTGCATATCCAAAAGCTGCTTCATCACACCGCACCGATTGCTGAGATTCAGGAACTGGTGGTCGATGAAAAATGCCGCGGTCAGGGCGTGGGCAAGCTGTTATTTGGGAAGGCGAAAGAAATTGCGGCAAAGGCAGGCTGTCCGCAGCTGGAATGTGCGTGCAATCAACGCCGGACTGCCAGCCATGCCTTTTATAAAAAGCAGGGAATGACCTGCCGGCATTTCAAGTTTACGCTGCCGCTTCATTCTGAAACAGAAGAATGAAAAGTATTCGGATACACCGGTGGAATGAGGAATATTGTAAACAAAAGCAATCAGAAGGAAACGGCAGTCTTAAATCAGGAATGCCGGAAAGGTTAGGAAAGCGAGGCGTAAACAAATGATCCAGGAATTTTTCAGCGCATCGGTGCAGTCCACGCTGCGTTATCAAATCATTGACGGGGAAGGCCCGTTATTGATCATGATCCACGGCTTAGGCTGCACAGGGCTTCTGGACTATTCGCAGGCGACGTTGATGCCGGCACTGCAAGGAAGGAAAATCGCGCTGATCGACTTGTTAGGTGCGGGTGAAAGTGAGAAACCGCTGAATTTTGCCTATACCGTTGAAGCCCATGCGCAAGTTGTCAGCGAATGGATTCAGAGCCGGTTTTGTGAGCCCGTCATTCTTTATGGTCACAGTCTGGGCGGTCCCATCGCTTTATGCGCTGCGGAAAACTGCCGTGACCGTGTCCGGGGTTTAATTCTCAGTGAAGCAAACCTGGATCCCAGTCCATCAAATCAGCCCAGTTATAAAACAACCCGGTTCAGTGAAACAGAGTTTGTGGAAAACGAGTATCCGCGCTTGCTCGATTCGGTGGGAAAACCGCATGGGATTCCGCCGACCTGGGCGGTTACGCTTAAAACGTGGCTGCCGGAAGCGGTGCACCGGCTTTCCGTCGACGCAGTGCGGGGCGGAACGCCGTCATGGCGGCATCGTCTTTATGATCTGGATTGTCCGAAGATGTTTTTGTTCGGGGAGAAATCGCTGCCTGATCCGGACGTTGAGGAACTGACTCGTCATAGTATCCGCGTGCGCATTTTGTCCGGCGTGGGGCACAACATGGCCTATGAGGATCCATCGCAGCTGGCTTGGGCGCTGGCCGATTTTATGACGGCTTGTCCGGCGGCTTTGATGGAAAAGGAGGGCAATGGATGAAAACCGTACTTATCGTTGAGGACGATCCGGCGATCAGCGATCTGATCGCAGAGGTTTTAACGGCCGGCGGAATTCAGCCAATCCGGGCGTATTCGGGAAGCGAGGCGCTGTTGGTTCTGCAGCGCCGCCATCCGGATTTGATTCTGCTGGATTTAATGCTTCCGGGAATTTCGGGCGAAGCTGTGATGGAAAGTGTTCCGGATATCCCGGTAATCATCGTCAGCGCCCGCGGTGAAATCGACGATAAAATGGATTTGCTTCGCAGCGGAGCGGCCGATTACATCACCAAGCCGTTTGATACGCGCGAACTGTTAGCCCGGATTGAAGTCCAGCTGCGGCCGGCAGCGGGACGCCGGAGTCCGGATCTGACCTGCGGTCCGCTGACGCTCAGCCCCCTTTTGCAGCAAGTTTCCGCCGGCGGTCAAACCGTCAAATTGACGCGCACGGAAACCGCGATCCTGAAGCTGCTGATGCGAAATCCAGGGCAGGTGATCACGAAGTCGGAAATGCTCGAGCAGATCAGCGAGGATACGCCTGACGGCATGGAGAATTCATTGAAGGTGCATATCAGCCATCTGCGCGCCAAGCTGCGGAATATCTGGGATCAGGAAATCATCGAATCGGTGTGGGGAATCGGATTTAAGCTCACGCTGAAATCTTAACGAAATCTTATCGTTTTCCTTATCTGGTTTCTTAACTGTTTTCCGCTATCCTAGAAATACAGACAGGAGGCAGAAAGAATGGAAATGATGTTGACAGTTCAGGATCTGACCAAGCGGTACCATGATTTTAAAGCGCTGGATCATTTTTCGATGAACGTTGAAAAAGGGGCGATTTATGGGTTCGTCGGCCGCAACGGCGCGGGGAAAACGACGCTGATCCGCACGATCTGCGGTTTGCAGGCGCCCTCGCAGGGAACCTATACGTTGTTAGGCCGAAAGCACAACGATCCCAAAATTGCGAAGTCCCGGCGGAAAATGGGAGCAGTGATTGAAACTCCGTCGCTGTACCGCGAGCTGAACGCGCGTGAAAATCTTGAGGTGCAGCTGCGGATGCTGGGGTTAGCAGAGTCTGCGGAAATCGACAGACTGCTTGCGTTAGTCGGCTTAAGCGAAGCGGGCCGGAAAAAGGTGAAGGATTTTTCGCTGGGAATGCGGCAGCGGCTGGCGATGGCGGTGGCTCTGGCAGGGAATCCGGATTTTCTTGTTTTGGATGAGCCGGTCAACGGCCTGGATCCGCAGGGCATCATCGAGGTCCGGGAATTGATTTTAAAGCTGAATCAAAAGCATCAGGTGACGGTCATGATCTCCAGTCACAATCTGGATGAGCTGGCCCGGCTGGCGACCGTTTACGGGTTTATTGACCACGGCCGGATGGTGAAGGAAATCGCGGCGGACGAGTTGGAAAAAACATGCCGTAAGTGCGTGGAGCTGAGCGTCGGATCTCCGGAAGCCGCAGTCGAAACACTGGAATCGACCGGCGCGGACTACCGGGTCACGGCGGCGGACACCGTTGAAGTTTATGGTGAAATTGGGCTGAGCGATCTGCTTTTGAAACTGGCAAAGAACGGCTGCGCTGTCCTTTCGATGAAAGCGCGTGATGAAAGTTTGGAAAGCTACTATCTTTCTTTAGTCGGAGGGCGGGATCATGAGTAGGATGCTCGCTGCCCAGCTGTACCGCCTGCGCCATGATAAAGTGTTTTGGGGTGGTTTGATCTGTATGGTTTTCTACGCTCTGGCTGTTTTGGGGATTGCGGTCAACGGTCAGATCCGTCAGGGTTATCAGGTGGCGCTGGATCAGCTTGTTTTCTATGGCTATGGATTAGACAGCTTCATCCCGGTTGCCGGGCTGGTGCTGTCCGCGGTGATCAGCTTTTTTGTTGGCACGGAATACAGCGACGGAACGCTGCGCAACGCTCTGATTGTCGGGCGTACCCGCGCGGAGATTTATCTGAGTCATGTTCTGGTCAGTTTGATAACAGCGCTGGCGTATAATCTGGCCTACATCGTCATTGTGATCGTGCTCGGCGGGCCGGTGTTCGGCGGGTTTCATTTGAGCACGGCGGCGCTGGCGCTGGGGATTTTGACGGGGATGCTTGCGCTGGCTGTTTACAGCGCGCTGTTCACTGCGGTCAGCTTGCTTTGTTCCTCGCGTACAGCGTCCGCGATTCTCTGTCTGAGCGGCGTGATGCTGTCGATGTTTCTGTGCACCTATCTGAACATGCAGCTGCAGGAGCCGCCGATGATGGAAGTGCTGGAAATGCGCGACGGTGATTCGGAAGTGAAGGTGATGGAAAATCCCCGCTATCTCAATCCGAGTCAGCGAAAATGGGTGCAAGCGGTGATCGACGTTTTGCCAAGCGGACAGAGTCTGCAGCTGGGCGGCTTGAACGGCGCGCACTGGCCGGGGCTGCCGCCGATCTCCCTGACTTTGATCGTGCTCGTTAACGGCGCGGGCTTGGCCCGATTCCGGCGCAAGGATATTAAATAAAAATATTGAATAGGAAAACGAATCAGAAAGATTCAGGGTAGGAATTACACGCAGTCCGGGTTTTCCAGTTTACAAGAAAGGAGCGAAAAGAATGCAGGAGTGGCTTTGCGGTCTGACCGCGGCCTTGGCTGGGATTACAGTCGGACTGGCGGTCAAGCTGTTTTTGATGAAAAAAAGCCTGCGTGAAATCCGGCAGGGCTTGGAGGAACGGCTGAACCAGGAAACGAACACCTTGCTGGATACCGCCAGCCGGGATCGGGATCTTCTCGCGCTGCAGGAAGCGCTGAATGATCAGCTGCGGAAATTGCGGGAACAGCGGCAGCGTTATCAACAAGGCGATCAACAGCTTAAACAGAGCCTTACTCAGATCACGCATGATTTGCGTACGCCGCTGACCGCAATCTGCGGATATTTACAGCTGGCGGAGGCGGAGCCGGCCAGTCCGCGGTTAAAGCAGATCCTTGCGATTTTGTCAGAGCGCGCACAGACGTTAAAGCAGCTCAGCGAACAGCTGTTTCATTATTCTGTCGCCGTTTGCGATCCGCCCAAGGCTGTCCGCCAGCTTATCGATCTGCGGGCAGCGCTGGAGAAAAATCTCGCCGCCGTGGTCGGCTTCTTTGAGAAGCAAGGCCTTTGTCCACAGGTCGCGATGCCGGATGTCCCGGTGCGGCGGACGCTGGATCCCAAGGCGCTGGACCGGATCCTGCAGAATTTACTCGACAACGCCGTTAAATACGGCGGATCAGAACTGATGGTGAAGCTTGATGCCGGAGGCCGGATGGAATGGATTAATTCGGCCGGATCCTTACGCCCCGTTGACGTCGAAAAGCTGTTTGACCGGTACTATACTGTGAATACCGGAAGGCAGTCGACGGGATTGGGATTAACGATTGCTAAAGGACTGGCTGAGCAGCAGGGCGGTACCCTGCAAGGCGAACTGCGCGGAGGGCATTTGATCCTGACGCTGTCTTTTCCCCCGGAACGGGGTGAACTGGGTTAAACGTTCTGGAAAATCGTTTGGACAGTTTATGAATCGGCCATAAAGAAAAAAGGCTGCAACGTTAAAGTTTTACCTTTCACGTTACAGTCTTTCTCTTTGTTTTCCGATTATAAACCGTTGTAGTATTCGACCGCGAACTGAACGGCTTTGACCAGTCCGTTGGACGTCAGAGTCGCTCCGGCAACCGCGTCGACGGAATCCAGCGCGTCCTGATTGTCGATCAGCTTCTGAATGAATTCTGAACCTTCCGCGGTTAACAGACCGCCGACGGTATCGGTTTCCTGGTCGTCGCGGACGGTGATCGCCGTGATTTTCTTCGTGCTGTCGTCGAAGCTGACGTGCGTTTCAATTTCTCCGGCATAGCCCTGCGTCACGACTTCTACTTTGGTGACGCCCTCAGCGGTGCTGTGAGTGGTTACGCCTTCAAACAATTCGCCATGGATCGCCATGTAGACCATCCGCTGGAAATCGCCGACAAACGCGATGGTCGCGCCGGTGATCGTATCACGTTCCTCGATCGGCTCGCTCTGCTGGTTTACTGTTTTGAACATTTCATAGACGTCTTGAAGCGTCATGTTGTTAGCCAAGATGTAATCCGCGATCGCGTCGATCTGTTCGCCATAGCTGCGTCCGCCGTGGAAGCCGGCGAAGGAAACGCGCTTTGTGCCTTCGACGAACGCGCCGTCTTTATAGAGATCAAAAATCGCAAGCAGATCCTTCAGCGGCGTGTCTTCCGTCAGCTGGATCTTCGCTTCGTTGGCCAGATATTGATAAATCATCAGCGAATCTTCCATGCTCAGCTGTTCGCCGGTGTAGTTGGTGATCGTCAGATCTTTAAACGTCGAAGCTTCGGTCAGATCCTTGCAGACAGCGGTGATCATGTACTGTCCGAATTTCGTTTCGTATCCATTGATCCCCAGGTTTGTCAGCTCATAGCCATCGCCGATTTTGGTTACGGCTGCGTCGGAGATGTTCATCAGATAGCCCATGATGTCTTTCTTGGAGTATTCTCCTTCCAGACCCTTGTTGCGGATGATGTCGAAGTTCAGTTCAGTAATGATGCCGTCGGTCGTTTTGCCTTCAAAGATAAACGTATCGTTCTTCGGCTTGCCGGCCGAGGTGGTGCCGACGATTTCATATTCGGCGGAAAAGCTTTCGACCACAGGAGTGGTAGATTCCTCTGGTGTCGGCGTTGTTGTTGTTTCTTTTGGGGTTGAAGCGCAGGCTGTCAGTCCCAGAGCCATGGCACAGGCGGCCAGGATGGCGAGTAGTTTTTTCATTTCTTAATCCTCCCTTTGTTTAACTTTTATCATATCTGAAAAATAAAAACAACTTGATAACGAATGAACGAGACGTTCTGAAGCATAAACATAAATTTCTGGTTTGAAAGCTTAAACCCGCGGACAGCGTAAGGCAGGAATCTGGGATTTTCCAAAGACAAAAAGGATTATCCAAAGGCGGGCGAATGGCAGGTCAGAGAAGAACGAGGAAATAAAAAGATCCCGCTCAGGCAGGATCCGGTTAAAAGGGAGGAGGATGCGCGGCTGCGCTCGTTGTTGCGCTGACCAAAGCATCAGCGGGAGAAATCGGAAAGTTTGAAATTATTCCGTCAGTCGGGTCGGATAGGAAGAAATTGCGCCTTTCTGTTGGATGCTGGCGGCGCAGAAAGCGGCGCTGGCCCGGAGGTAGCGGCGCAGCTGTTCTGAGGAACAGGCGGTCAGATCCTCGACGTGATCGCGGGCACATTGATAGAGGAAGGAACCGATAAAACCATCCCCCGCGCCGGTTGTGTCCAGCGCTTCTACGGATAAGGAAGGTTCGTAAATCTCCGCGCCGCGCGTCAGCGCATAAGCGCCCCGGCTGCCGCAGGTATACAGCACCAGCTGGGTCCGCTCGGTAAACAGGAACGCTTTTACTTCTTGCAGATCAGTCGTTCCCGTGATGAATTCCAGTTCTTCGTCGGAAATCTTGATGATCTCCGCCTGCGGCAGAAATTCCCGTACCGCTTTCCGGCAGGCTTCAGCATTAGGCCACAAGGGCAGACGGATATTCGGATCGAAGCTGATCAGCGCGCCTTGCCTGCGGGCCAGAGCGATCGCCTGACGATGGGCCTGGCGCATTGGAAAATCACCCAGACTGACGCTGCAGAAATGCAGGAAGCCGCAGTCCCGGAAACCTTCTTCCCGGAGCTGGTCCGGCCGCATCAACATATCCGCGCCGGGTTTGCGGTAAAAGCTGAATTCCCGGTTGCCGTCCGCTTGCAGAGCGACGAAAGCCAGCGAGGTATTGGCCTCGGAAGTCCGTTCGATCATCGCTGTGTCGACACCGTAAGTTTTTAATTCACTGATGATTTTATCGCCGAAGCTGTCCTGCCCCAGCTGCGTGATCATCGCACTGGTTCCGCCCAGGCGGGCAAACGCGCCGCAGACGTTGCACGGCGCGCCTCCGACATGCGGCTCAAACGAGGCCACGTCCTGAAGCCGGCCGGTCTGGGCGGGGATGAAGTCGATCAGCGCTTCGCCGATCGCAATGAGTTTTTTCATGCAGATTCCCTGCTTTCTATTTCAATTCGCGGCGCCTGGTACAGCGTGAAGTCACAGCTGGCGGCGACGTTGCGGACGGAACCGTCAAAGAAACACCGCGAGGTCAGACTGACTTCGCCGTCATTGATGAAAATTTCGACACTGGAAACGTCGAGATACAATTCCAGCTCGTCCAGCTTGTCCAGCTCGACGTGCCGCTGGGTTCGTCCAGCACCGCATTGCGAACAATCCAGCGTCAGTAAGCCGTTTTCATAAACAAGTTTCAGACCGTCGATCGTCAAGGTCAGCGCCCCTTGCGGACAAGCTTTTAAAACGAAGGTTTCCGGCGCTTTCGTCTGCTTGACCGCTTCTGTCAGCGCGGGTCCGGGCCGCAGCTCTTCGATCACCCGCTGCTTCAGCCGGCCGTCTTCAAAGCGCAGCTCGCGCGGTAAGGTCAGCGCATGCATCCAGGTTTTTGTCGGAATCGTATAGTCCGTATCGGGTAATCCCATCCAACCGATCAGAATCCGCCGGCCCTGAGGATCCAGAAATGTCTGCGGAGCGTAAAAATCAAAGCCATGATCGAGCGTGCGGTACGTGCGGGCTTCATCGCCATGGAGGATAAAATAGCCGTTATCGTAGACATTTTCATAGCGGTAACCTTGGCGCTCTAATCCCTGCGGGCAGCAGAGCAGCACATCAGCCTGATCAAAATGAAGCAGATCCGGGCATTCCCACATATAGCCCATTTTTGCCGCAGAACGCAGCACGGCATCCAGCTGCCATTGTTGTAAATCACAGCTGCGGTAAAGCAGGGCGCAGCCTTCGTCGTCCAGTGTGCGCGCCCCCAGAACCATTTCATAGCCGCCGGCGGTAGGATTGACCTTCGGATCGCGGACATGGCACGAGCAGAAATCAGGATAATCGGCGTTGGTCAGGATGACTTGTTTCTGATCAAAGCGCAGCCCGTCTTGACTGACGGCGTGGATCGTATTGTGCTGGCGGCCGGAGCGGATGTAATCATGATCGCCCGGTTCCTTGACGTTGCCGGTGTAGAAAAGGTGCAACTGCCCGTCCAGCGAAAGCGCGCTGCCGGAATAGGCTCCGTGCGACTCAAAGCTTTCCACCGGCTCAACCGCTAAACCGCAGTCGGTATAATGGCGGAAATCAGTCGTCGTGAAGTGACCCCAGCACTTGCGGCAGCTGCCGGTCAGGCTGTCGGGATCCGCTTGATAATAGATCTGGATTTTTCCGTTGTGGACGCACAGCCCGTTGGGATCGTTCATCCATCCCCGCCGGGGCGCCAGATGATAAGTTAAACGGTAATCGGTCATTGTTTCTCTCCTAAGCTGATGATCGGCTGAGTTTGCACGACTTCGCCCTCAGCGGTCCAGAAAAATGGCGTCGGTGCGGTGAAGATGCAGCAGATTTCCGTGGAACAGCCGGCGTCTTCGATCTGTTTTAGATTCATGGCTGCCAACGGTTGTCCGGCGCGGACGTTCTGGCCTTCCTGAACGAGAATCGTGAACGGTTCGCCGTTTAAGCTGACGGTATTGATGCCCATGTGGATCAACATCTCCACGCCGTCCTCGTTGACCAGTCCGATTGCGTGTTTGGTCGGAAAGATGAATTTCACGGTGCCGTTGATCGGCGCGCAGACTTCTCCGCAGGTTGGGAAAACCACGAAGCCGTCGCCCATCAGCTTTTCGCTGAACGTTCCGTCGGTGGACTGCTCGATCGGTCTAACCATACCGGCAGTCGGTGATAAGAGCGTCTGGTTGTCAACCGCCGGCAGCGTGTTCTGTTTGTCTGTCTGCGCGTTTGTTTTCGCGTTTGGATTTTGTTGCTTTTTCGTGAAGACCAGCGTCAAGATGAAGGCGGTGATCATACTTAACGCTAAACCGATCGCGAAGTGCAGCCAGTCAGCCGGACGGATTGAGATGAAGCCCGGCAGGCCCGCGGCGCCCAGCGCAACGGCTAAGACATGATGGAAAGCGACGTAGGCCGAACCCACGGCGGAGCCGATGATCGCTGCGTAAAACGGGGTTTTCAGCTTCAGGTTGACGCCGAACATCGCCGGTTCAGTGATGCCCAGCAGCGCGCTGATCCCGGATGCCGAACACAAGCTTTTCAGCTTGGAATCTTTAGTTATTGCCAGCACAGCCAGCACGGCCGCACCCTGAGCGACGTTGTTCATGGAGGCCGTGACGAAGATGAAGCTGCCGCCGGTGACCGCGGTTTCCGCCAACAGCTGTGTTTCAATCGCGATGAAGCTGTGGTGCATGCCGGTTAAGACGATCGGGGCGTAGAACAGGCCGAACAGACCGCCCCCCGATGAAACCGAGCGAATGATACAGCCAGGAGATGCCGTAGGCTAACAAGTTGCCGGCAGTCCGCATGACCGGACCAACCGCGAGGAAGGTGACAAAGCCGCAGACGAGAATTGAAATTAACGGCGTCGTCAGATTATCCAGCCAGCTCGGCGTGATTTTATGCAGCCGGGTTTCCAGTTTGGCGAGGAAGAATGACATCACCAGAACCGGCAGCACCGTGCCCTGGTAGCCGACCGCTTCAATGGACAGACCGAACAGATTCCAGGTTGGAACAGCCGCTCCGGTGCCGTAGCTGTATGCGTTCATCAGGTCCGGATGCACCATGATCATGCCCAGGACCGCGCCCAGGTAAGGATTGCCGCCGAATTTCTTCGTCGCGCTGAAGCCGATCAGTACCGGCAGAAAGGTAAAGGCGGCGTTGGAAAACAAATTGATCATACCGGCTAAGTCGGCAAACTGCGGGTATAATTCGATCAACGTTTTCCCGCTGACAAACAAGCCCTCGGCGGTAAAGATATTATTGATGCCCATCAACAGGCCGCCCGCGACAATTGCCGGAATGATCGGCACGAAGATATCGCTGAGCATCTTGATGAAGCGGTTGATCACGCTGCCTTCGGCTTCCGCTTTCGGCTGCGGCTGAACAGGCTGGCCGCCAGTCAGCTTTAAGACCTCGTCGCACACCTGATTAACGGTGCCGGAACCAAAGATGATCTGAAATTGTCCCTTCGCGTTGAAGACGCCCTTCACGCCTTCGAGCTCGGCGATTGTGTCGGCATCGATTTTGGATTCGTCCAGGCAGGTTAAACGCAGCCGGGTCGCGCAGTGCATGACGTTGCTCAGGTTTTCCCTGCCGCCGACAGCGGCGACGATCTGAGCGGCAATCGATGGATAATTCATAGTTTCTTCCTCCTTGTGGTACCGTTCCCATATTTAATATAAGACTGCTTGAGCGAAATGTCAACAGGAATATGGCATCGTTCCCATATTTTCTGAAGTTTCTTTATTTTTGACCGTTATCGCTCGGCTTTCGCTTTGTTTATCGTTGGTTTCCAATTTCCACTCGCTGTGGTTCGACTTGCAGAAAAAAGCGGAGATAAAAAGCGTTATCGTTCGATAACGCTTTCGCCTTCAATTAATGTATAGCCAATCTTAACGGATTCCACCGGATTGCCTGCGATCAGTTCCAGAATCAGCTCAGCGGCGGTGCGGCCTTCCAGCTCATAGTCAAACCGCACTGTGGTTAACGCCGGGGTCAGGACTTCGGAGACATCGTATCCGCCGAAACCCACTAACGATACGTCCTGCGGAATCCGCATCCCTGCGCTGTGCAGTTCCTTAAACGCGGCCATCGCCAGATTATCCGTGGCGCAGATCAAACAATCCGGCCGGTGGGTTTTGAGGTATTCCCGCACAACCTGACGGGTCGTTTCAAAGCTGAAATCCGTTTCCAGAAAATCAATCGAGGAAACGCCGGTTTCCTGCAAGCCGTCCAGAATTCCCTGCTTGCGCGTAATTCCGACGGCTTTATCCGTTTCGCTGACGCCCAGCAGACAGACCGCTTGATGATGGGTCTGTCCGATCCGCTGTCCGACCTCGCGGCCGGCTTCGTAATCATTCAGCGTGATCGTCACGACGTCCGCCATCTCCTGGGCCAGCACGATCACCGGCAAACGCAGCTTGTGCAGGATCCGTTCATGTTCCGGCGTGATTTGCGTCGCTAATAAAATAATCCCCTCGACGTTCATCCGGCTGAAGCTTTCGAGGCTGGACAACTCGCGGATTTCGTTATGATTCGTGTTGATCAGCAGCGGCGTATAACCCGATAAGCGCAGCTGTTCGTCCAGCGCCGTCAGCACCCGTGCGCTGGTGCGGGAATCGATCGACGGCGTGATCACACCGATCTGATAGGAATGGCGGGCTTTCAGTGTCTTCGCAACGGAATTGGGCTGATAGTGATATTCCCGGCAGACCGCTTCAATCCGCAGCCGCGTTTCTTCCTTGACATAACCGCCGTTGAAGTAGCGGGACACCGTGCTCTTGCCCACGCCCGCAAACTCGGCGATTTCCTTCATCGTTATTTTCGTCATTCTGTCGTCTTCCTTTATGCGTTTCATCATAGCATAACCGCCGGCCCGGATTCAAGGTGTGCGGTGAAACCTGACAAGGATTGCCGGTCTTCGTTAAGAATCTTATTCTAAGGACAGCCGGTGGAGCGTCGTATCTTGAATAATAAAGAAGAGGAAACCACAGGAAGAAACTCTAACGGAATGAACACCGGAATCAGACTGACAAACCATGACAGAAGGCTTGTGGAAAGGGCAGGGAAAACAAGATTAAATTGTCTTGAAAAAGAGTAAAAAAAAGAGCTCGTTCACCAGAGAGTCTTGCTTGACAGTGAAGTTTAAATTGGATATTCTATCGGTGTTAGAAAAAACTAACAAAAGTTTTACATTTGTAACCGATTACAATGGAAAATGATGTTTCCGACCTCTGTTTTTTTATTCTCAAACACGGTAAAATAAAACGGTCTTGTCCCCTGCGACAGGAAAGCTATCAAACCAAGGAATTATAGGAGGATACTATGGAAGACTGCTACAAGGGATTTGTTGAAGGCGTCTGGTCCCGCGAGATCAACGTCCGCGACTTCATCCAGAAGAACTACACCCCGTATGACGGCGACGATTCGTTTCTGGCGGGGCCGACGGAAGCCACGCTGAAACTGTGGGATCAGGTCATGGAGCTGAGCCGCCAGGAGCGCGAAGCCGGCGGCGTCCTGGATATGGATACCAAGATCATCTCGACGATCACTTCCCACGGCCCGGGTTATCTGAATAAGGATCTGGAAAAGATCGTCGGCTTCCAGACCGACAAACCATTCAAGCGTTCCCTGCAGCCGTACGGCGGCATCCGCATGGCGCAGAAAGCCTGCTCGGACAACGGCTATGAAGTCGATCCCGGAAATTGTTGATTTCTTTACGATTCACCGCAAAACTCACAACGCGGGCGTGTTTGACGCCTATACCCCGGAGATGCGGGCCTGCCGTTCCAGCCATGTCATCACCGGGCTGCCGGATGCTTACGGCCGCGGCCGGATTGTCGGCGACTACCGCCGGATCGCGCTGTACGGCGTTGACCGCCTGATCGCAGATAAGCAGCATCAGAAGGATTCGACGCGCGTTATCATGTATTCCAACGTCATCCGTGAACGGGAGGAGCTGTCAGAACAGATCCGCGCGTTGCAGGAGCTAAAAAAACTCGGCGAAATCTACGGCTATGATATTTCCCGGCCGGCCAAGGATACCAAGGGAAGCGATCCAGTGGCTGTATTTCGGCTATCTGGCGGCCGTTAAGGAACAAAACGGCGCGGCGATGTCGCTGGGCCGGACCTCGACCTTCATTGATATCTACGCTCAGCGCGACCTGGACAACGGCGTTTACACCGAGGAAGAAATCCAGGAATTCATTGATCATTTCATCATGAAGCTGCGGCTGGTCAAGTTTGCCCGTACCCCGGAATACAACGAACTGTTCTCCGGCGATCCGACCTGGGTCACGGAATCGATCGGCGGCGTCGGCATCGACGGCCGGCATCTGGTCACCAAGTCTTCCTTCCGTTACCTCCATACCTTAAAGAATCTGGGCACCGCGCCGGAACCGAACCTGACGGTGCTGTGGTCGACGCGGCTGCCGCAGAACTTCAAGCGGTTCTGCGCCAAAACCTCGATCGAGTCGTCGTCGATCCAGTATGAAAACGACGATCTGATGCGCGTTACCCATGGCGACGATTACACGATCGCCTGCTGCGTCTCCTCGATGCGCATCGGCAAGGAAATGCAGTTCTTCGGCGCCCGCGCGAATCTGGCGAAGTGCCTGTTGTACGCGATCAACGGCGGCGTCGATGAAATTTCCGGCAAGCAGGTCGGTCCGGAATACCGGCCGATTACTTCGGAATATCTGGATTACGACGAAGTCATGCACAAATACAAGCAGATGATGAAGTGGCTGGCGCAGGTCTATGTCAACGCGCTGAACATTATCCATTATATGCACGATAAATATTGTTACGAAAAGCTGCAGATGGCGCTGCATGATAAGGACGTCAAGCGCTGGTTCGCCACCGGCATCGCGGGCCTGTCCGTTGTCGCCGATTCACTCTCAGCGATCAAATATGCCAAGGTCAAGGCGATCCGGGATGAACGCGGCATTGTCGTTGATTATGAAGTTGAGGGCGACTTCCCGAAATACGGCAATGACGACGACCGCGTCGATGCGATTGCCAGCGAGATCGTCCATACCTTCATGACCTACATCAAGGGCAACCACACCTACCGCGGAGGCATTCCGACAACCTCAATCTTAACGATCACCTCCAACGTCGTCTATGGCAAGAACACCGGTTCCACGCCGGACGGCCGCAAGAAGGGCGAACCGTTTGCGCCGGGCGCCAATCCGATGCACAAGCGCGACAGCCACGGCGCCGTCGCTTCACTGGCTTCGGTTTCCAAGCTGCCGTTTGCGGACGCGCAGGACGGTATCTCCAACACCTTCTCCATCATTCCCAACGCGCTCGGGTAAGGAGATCATCACCAGCGGCGATCTGGAAGTCGAGCTGGAGCTGGACGAAATAGAAAGCAACGAATAAGCAATGAAGCAGGAACAGCTGATCGACGATTTGATCGCGCAGCTGGACCGGTCCTTCGCCGCCGGCGTGGGTCATGCCAACGTCAGCGTCGAGGGATCGGCCGTTCAGCTGGAGAAGATTGATAAAAATGAAGAAAGCCTGGTCAAAGAAGTGGAAACGCTGGGCTGTCTGGATTGTGAAAAACAGAATCTCGCGTGCAAGACCCCGACGTTAATGGAGGGGCTGGACCGGAACGAAGATTAAAGGAGGAAACGAATATGAGTACGATGGATCAACAGATCGACAACCTGGTATCGCTTTTGGACGGTTATGCCGAAAAGGGCGGACATCATCTGAACGTCAACGTTTTCAACCGGGAAACGCTGCTGGACGCTCAGGCGCATCCGGAAAAATATCCGCAGCTGACCGTGCGCGTCAGCGGTTATGCGGTCAACTTCAACAAGCTGACGAAGGCGCAGCAGGATGAAGTCATTTCGCGGACCTTCCACGAACAGATTTAACGGCGTATGAGCGAAGGACGGATTCATTCGCTGGAAAGCTTCGGCACCGTCGACGGGCCGGGTGTCCGGCTGGTTGTGTTTGTCCAGGGCTGTCCGATGCGCTGCCGGTATTGTCATAATCCTGATACCTGGCGGTCTGAGGGCGGTCAGACGATGAGCGCGGCGGAAATTCTTCAGACATACAAACGCAACGAAGCGTTTTACCGCGGCGGCGGAATCACGGTGAGCGGCGGGGAACCGCTGGGCCAGTTAAAACTTGTCACGGAGCTGTTTGCGGCGGCGAAGCAGGCCGGAATTCACACATGTCTGGATACGTCGGGGATTTTATTTGATCCGTCCCATCCGGAAGAGTTCGATTCTCTGCTTGCGGTCACGGATCTGGTGCTGCTGGACATCAAGCAGATCGATCCGGCTCAGCACCGCTGGCTGACCGGACAGGACAACGAGCGGATTCTGGCGTTCGCCAGGTATTTGAATGCGAAGCAGGTTCCGGTCTGGATCCGGCACGTCTATGTCAACGCGTCCCTGAACCCGCCTGAGCAGTTATTCGCGCTGGGTGAGTTTTTAGGCACGCTGCACAATGTCAAAGCGGTCGACGTTCTGCCTTATCACACGATGGGCAAGGTCAAGTATGAGCAGCTGGGGCTGGACTACCCGCTGGAAGGAATTCCGCAGGCGACGATGGACCAGGCCCGCCAGGCCCGCTCAACCATTCTTCAAGGCATGCGAAAAGCGCGGCGTGAAGAAAAAGCAGAATGAAAGGGAAATGGGCTGTAACGCAAAGGGCAAAAGCGTTACAGCTTTTTTAATGTAAAAAGTGCACAAAGCATAAAATGATGGGGTAGGAAAGAGAACAAATGGCAAGTGATCAGTAAAATTTCAAATTTTTGGGTTTGTCAAGTAAACTGTGTAAGTTTTTTTATTGCGGGTCATGCAGGCCGTCATTTTATATTAATTTGTAAAGAAGCGAAAGAGAATAACTCACTGCCACAGTCAATGCGTTGAAGTATATGAAGGCCAAAATAACCTATGAGGGGATGCAGAGAATTGAGCGTTATTTTGTCCCGGATGCCGCCCTGCGCGAAGCACTTTTGAATGCGCTGTGCCACAAAAATTATGCTTCAGGCATCCCGATCCAAATCAGTATTTATGACGATAAATTATACATTGCAAACTGCGGACAGCTCCCGGAGAATTGGACCGTTGAAAAGCTGCTGTCAAAACACGCCTCGGCACCGTTCAACCCGAATATCGCTCATGTGTTTTATCTTGCCGGCTTTATAGAAAGCTGGGGCCGTGGCATCGAAAAAATCTGCACCGCTTGTCGAGAGGACGGTGTTCCGCAGCCGGAATATAGTGTTAATCCAGGGGATATCATGGTGAAGTTCACAGCTCCGTCAGACCGGACTATCCGCTCTGAGAACAAGGTGACAGAGAGGGTGACAGAGAGGGTGACAGAGAAAGAGTCTGAGGTCTTATATTTACTCTTTGAAAATCCCAATTACACCACCAAAGAATTAGCTGAAAAATTATCATTGAGCCGGAAAACAATTTCAGAACGTCTTAAATCGCTCAAAGGTAAAAATATTATCCGGCGTGTTGGTTCTGACACAAAAGGTCATTGGGAAATCATAGAGGATGATAAATGAACGGACAGAATAGAGCCAATATCAAAGTCGGCGCCAAAGTAAAAATTGTGCTGAAGGCCGACCAGCGTACTGGCAAACTGACAGAGGGCGTGGTGACGAGGCTGCTGACGAATAGCAGTTTTCATCCCCACGGTATCAAGGTGCAGCTTGAGGAAGGGCAAGTTTGACGAGTGCAGGAAGTGTTATAGATATTCTGATTTTTATAATCTATAACCCTGATTATGTTACAATACTAAAAAATGCGATAGAAAAAGGGGCTGTAACGCAAAAGGCAAAAGCGTTACAGCCCCTTTTTTGAATGTATCGGTATGTCCCTGATCGGATTGGTGAAAGTTCATCCGCAGGCAGTTATCGCAAGGAAGCGAACTTCGAACTGTTAACAGTGCTGCTATGAGGAAAGGAAGGGGGAGCGGATCTTTAGAATGGGTGCTGAAATCGTTATAGAAAGAAGGAGGCTGTCTGTTGCAGCCTCCTCGTTATTAATTTGTTATTTCAAAGCTTCGGCGATCGCTTCCGCGGCCAGCTTGCCGGAGGTCAGCGCCCAGCCGTTGTTGGCGCCGGATGGGGAATCGTCGCCCATGACGCCGCCGACGGTTTCCCCCGCTGCGTACAGACCTGGAATAACTGTGTCGGAAGTATTCTTCACTTCCAGGTTCGTCGTCACAACCAGACCGCCCATGGTTGTCGCAAAGCGCGGCTTCTGTTCGACTAAATAATACGGGCCTTCGCCGATCTCTTTTGTCAGATACTCGGCAGCGCGTCCGAATTCTTCATCTTTGCCGTTCTGCACGAAGGTGTTGTACGTCTTGACGGTATTTTCCAGTGTTTCCGCGTCCATGCCGACGATCCCGGCCAGTTCCGCCAAAGAATCCGCATGCGCGAAGACCGGCGTCGTTTTGCCGTTATTGTCCAGCCAGCCGTTGATATCGCCTTCGGAGATTCCTCCGGTAGCCAGCTTGCCTTTGAAGATATCGAAGGTGGCGGCGTCCATCAACAGATATAACAGGCCGTCCGTCTGCTTCAGTTCTGTTTCCAGGATTGTCCGGTTCGACGCTTTTTCATTGACGACGCGCTGCCCTTCCTTGTTGATCAGAATTGCGCTTTCGCTGAAGGCCGCGATGTTGCCGGCGATCGTGGACTTTGCGATGCCCTCGGAGACTTCGATGCCGTTCGGATAGCGCTTGCCGTATTCCATCAAGCGGGTCGCCGCCTTAACGTTTTCCGCCGTGGCCATCACGATGCCGTCGCCCGTAGAGGAGGCCGGTCCGTAATAGAGCGCGCTTTTCATCTCCTCGTTTAACAGATCTTTGTTATTGCCATAACCGCCGGTCGCTAACAATACAGCTTTGGCGTTAATCGTATACTCTGTTTTTTCATCCGCTGCCTGGACTCCGACGACCGCGCCGGTCTCGTCGGTGATCAGCTCGCTGGCGCGCGTATTCAACAAGACTTCTGCGCCGCTGGCTTCAACGTCTTCCCGCAGCACTTTCGCGGCGCCCGCGCCGCCGCCTTCGTACGCTAATTCGCGGTCGTGCGAATATTCCGCCAGCTTGTGCAGTCCGCCGTCCAGATCAAAGTTCAGCTTGGCGCTGTCGTGCAGCCAGTCGGTTGTTGCGCCGACATTCTCCGCGTACAGCTGGATCAGCTCCGGAACGTTGAGATTCGCGCCGTTGGCCATGAAATCCTCGACCATGCTTTCGACTGAATCATCGCTGACGCCGGCCTGTTTCTGCAGATCGCTGCCCATCACGACCTGATTGCCGCCGCTGATGGAAATCGCGCCGCCCATAAACGACATTTTTTCCACCAGGACAACGTTTAAGCCTAATTCCTCAGCCCGGATTGTCGCAGCCATGCCCGCGGCTCCGCCTCCGACGACGACCAGATCGGTATCCAAGGTTTTAGCTTCCTTTTCTGCCGCTGTTTTGTTTCCAGCCGTCTTCAACGCTTCCACGTCGCCTCCGGCCTGCGCGACGCAGTCTTCCGCCGCGGCTAAAATCGCTTCGCTGGTATGGGTGGCGCCGGATACGACGTCAACCGCTAAGGTTTGTCCGTCGACGATTGCCTGCGGTATCGAGGTCAGCGGCGCGGAAGCGATCGCTTCAGTTTCCTGTTGACTTTTGATGACGACGCTGGTAATCGCGTCGGCGGTGAATGTGACTTCCAGTTCCACCGGACCGTTATTGCCCTGCGCGGAAGCGGTGTAGGTTCCTGCTTTGTACTGTCCGGCTGCCGGTTCTTCGTTTTTCGGCGTTCCGGAACACGCCGCTAACGAGAAAGCGAGCAGACAGGCGGCCAGCGCTTTGCCGGTCTTGATTGTCCAATTCTTTTTCATTGCTTTTCTTTCCTCCTGATTTGCTTTTTTATTGTAAACATAACGATTTTGTGAATAAAGAAACAAAATGGAAAATATTCATAGCTTGAAGCTATGAATTTAAGTATAATAAAGAAAAAGAGGAAGTTGTCATGAATCTGAATCAGCTGATTTATTTCGCTACGCTGGCCCAGCTCCAGCATGTTACCCGGGCTAGTGAAAAATTAAATATCGCCCAGCCCAGTCTGTCCAAAGCGATTGCCAATCTGGAACAGGAATTAGGCGTCGATCTGTTTGAGAAGCAAGGCCGCAATGTTGTGCTGACCCGCCAGGGAAAGCTTTATCTCGACTATGTTGAGAAAGCGCTCGAAAGTCTGGAGGAAGGGCGCTCAGCGTTACAGCGGATGCAGACTGAGCTGGATCAGCGGATCGACATCGGATTTGTGTCTTCCCTGCAGGCTCGGATGATGCCGCAGCTGCTTGCGGATTACCGCAAGACCACCGGTTCGCAGACGCGTTTTGCGTGTTATGAAGGAACGACGGTCACGTTGCTGGAACAGCTGGAGGAAGGCACGCTGGATCTGGCGTTGGGCTCTGAGCCCCAGGATTCCGTGCGGTTTGGATCGGATCCGGTGTTCCGTCAGGAGCTGGTCGTACTGACGCCGAAAACGGCGCGTTGGCAGGCTGTTTCATCCTTATCGTTAGAGCAGGTAGCGGCGCAGCCGCTGATCCTGCATACCCGCAATACTGGGATGCGGAAGATTGTGCTCGATCTTTTTGACGATGCCGGATTAAAACCCAATGTGGCTGAAGAAGCGACGGAGGAGAGTATGATCGCTTCGTTGGTCGCGATGGATCTGGGAATCGCGATCGTGTCGTTGTCGCCGGCTGTTCAGCTGCCGACTGTGCATATCGTCAAGCTGGATCATCCGAAAAACTACCGGTATATCCATCTGATTTATTTGCGGCATCATTATTTAAGTCCGGCGGTCCGGCATTTTCAAAATTATGTTTTGAAATGGGCAAAAACTTCTTCCGCACGCTGAAGTGATCTTCTTTTCGATCAACGATATTCTCGAACGGTAAAAGGTGGGAAGCGGAAGCCCGTTTCTAACCGCAAGCAAAGGGACCTGGTTATTGATTATTTCCAGCAACAGGACCGTAATAAAAGTGTAAGAGTCAGATTGTTCGGATAATGGTAAAATAAAAGTGAACCAGAGAACTGGTTTTATCCGCAAGGAACTGTTTTCAGCGATTTCTTATTGAAGAGAAATGGCTGTCCGTTCTGTGGAAATAGATAAATATCAGCCTTCTGCGCCGGTTTTTCCACCGTCAAAAAAGGCTCAATAAGAAAGAAGGGATGGCAATGGCGCATGATTGGAAACAGCTGCAATGCTTTCTCTTGGCGGCTTTATTTTTGGTCAGCGGCTGTGCCGCTGCACCCTCCGAAACCCGGGATTCTTCAAAATCCGAATTCGCCGCAGAACATCCGGATCTTTCCGGGGAAGAAAATTTAAGTCTGACGGAACAGCTGCGCGTTTATCCGATCGAGCTGACGCCGGGAAAGCAATGGCTGGTAGACCGGACGGGGAAGACGATCAGCGCGGAAGCCCAGTCCGCCCTGATTTATGACCAGCTGACCCGCAAGCCGCAGTACAAAGTAAAAACACGCCGTTTTCTGAGCGGGAAAACGGACGAATACGGACAACCTGTTTATACCAACCAGTCGGCGCTGTTCTCGCTGGACGATCAGTGTCTGGCGGAGTGGGACGATGTGATCTATGAGGGCGGCATGGGGGATCTGGTGATCCGCCGGGATTACGCTGACGAATTTGATTCCATGATGGATCTGCCGGAAGACTACCAGACCGCACTGATTGACGGACGGACGCAGACCGTGATCCAGGCCGGCGTTTTTCAGCTGAAAGCGGTGGATGAGGAATCCCTGATCGCGTTGGATAAAGACCGCCGCCTGTTAGGCGTTGTGGACGCAAACGGACAGGTGATTTCCGGTTTCCCGGCAGCGCAGACTTATTATGATCCGGAAGCCGCGCAGGGCCGGATTGTCGCCAGCTCCGTCAGCTTTCTGGACAATGAAGCGCGCAGGACGGATACTCTGCTGGATATTCATCTGAATCCGCTGTACAGCGCGCCGCGCATCAATATGGTTTATAAGGGCCTGCATGGCTCCTATTTTATCATCTATCAGAAAAATCGGACCGCGATCGTCAGCGTGGAAACGCTGGAGCCGGTTTACGAGATTGACCCCGAACTGGAATTTACTTATTTTGACGGCGAACGGCTGCTTGTTTATCTTGAGGATGAAAAGACCGGGGAGGAAACGATGTGTCTGCGGGATCGGGACAACAGGACATTATTTGAGGCTGAGGTTCTGATCAGCGCTCAGCCGCAGTCCTCCAAAGATCGCGCCGGGCAATTTCTGGCGGTGGAGAATGAAACGGCCATGTTGATCAGCCGCGAGGGCCAGGTTTTAAAGCGTCAAACGATTCCAGGACTCACCAGCTTGTATTGCGACCGGGAGGGTTTGTATTTTTATGAAGCTTATAATGAAAAGGGGCAGATCCGCACCGGCTTGCTGGATGAAGAGCTGCGGATCGTGATTCCGGCGGAAGCGTATGAAACGCTGTCTGTCGCTACGCTGCAGGATTATCTGATTGAACCGATGGACTACCTGCTTGCGGTGCGTCGGGATCATGCCGCGGAGCTGACCGATATTCTGGATTTGAAGGGCAATGTGATCTTTTCCGGCGCAACCCGGATTTACAGCCGCGGGCAGGACCGCTTTGCGCTGCTTCAGGGGGAATTTGCCGGGTTGATCAACGGGCAGGGCGAATGGATTGTGAAACGTTCGATTTACAGCCTCGGCTGGGATGATTAAGGAGGGATGCCGAATGCGGCGAATAAGCCGGATTTTATTGATTGCCGGGCTGCTTTTGAGCGGCTGTCAGACAAAGCCGAAACCGGAAAACCTCTATCGGGTGGAAACTTTCCCGCAGGCTGACGCTTCCTGGCCGCTGCAGCTTTTGCTTAACGATTTACACCGGGAACTGAGCCCGGACCCCAATTGGCTGCCGGAAGAAGCCAGCGGCAGTACGCAGGCGGCCTGGCGCAGCCTGATTCAGGTTGTCAATCCCCAGCCGCGGATGATTCTGGCCTATGAACCGTCGGCCGCGATGCGCCGGGAATTACAGGATTACGATACGCTGTGGCAGGCGCAGACGATTGGCTATGACGCGCTGGTGATGATCACCGGCAGCGAAAATCCCGTGGATTCGCTGAGTCTGGACCAGGTTCGCGATATCTATGCGGGGAAAATTACGAACTGGAAGCAGGTCGGCGGGCAGGACCAGCCGATTGAGATTTACGTTCAGGATGAGAACAGCGGCTTACAGACGGCGTTTGAACGTCATGTCATGCAGGGCGTTCCGGTTGTCAATCCAACGCTGGAATGGGTTTATGAACGCGCGGGCGTCGTCCGCCAAGCTCCGGCTGCGTTCAGTCCCAAGGAAGGGGCGCTGGGATTTTCCAGCCTGATCATGATTACGCAGGTTCATCCGCAGCCGGAAATTAAAACGCTCCGGATCGAAGGCATCGCCCCGAATGAGAAAACAATTGGAAACGGGAAATATCCTTTGAAATTACCCGTGCTGCTGGCAAGCAACACCGCCTCGGACGCAACGATTGCCGGAATTACCGACTGGCTGCTGAGCGCGGTGGGGCAACAATGGTTAAGTGATCAGGGGCTGATTCCCATTCCATAGAAAAAATGAGTTATAAGCTGCTGAAAAAGCGCTGGTCTTCACAGCGGTTTTCCTGCTTTTAACCCGTTGTCCGCTTTCGGATAGAAATGAGAGTTCCAGATGGAAGCCGGCAGGATAAGGCTTGATTTCGTGCTTTATTCTGCCTGTTCTTTTCATCTCTGCCTAAATTCAAGTAAGCGCCTTGACCCCGGCCTGTATTTATTGAAATCTTTATTCATCTAACCTTTACAAACGCAGGAAATTCTTACCGGAAATGGGTGACTTTTCCAGAATGATATGCTACACTGAATTCTGTTTTCGGGATAAGGAGAAGGTTATGGAGAAAGAAGCAACATTATTATCGGGGGATATTAAAAAGACGTATGTTTCCTATCTGATTCCGACGATCGTGGGGATGCTGACCAATTCAGTGTACTGCATCGTCGACGTCATGTTCGTCGGTTTGTGCATCGGCGCACAGGGCTTGGCGGCGTTTAACATCGCGATGCCGGTCTATACGATTTATTCTTCGTTAGGTCTGATGCTGGGCGTCGGCGGCGCGGTGACGATTTCCGTGCTGATCGGCAAAGGCAAAAAGGAACAGGTGGACAAGGTGTTTACGCTGACCGTTTTGTGCAGTGCGCTGATCGGCATTGGGATGAGCGCCTACGGTTTGCTTTTCCCGGATGCCTTCGCGCGGATGCTCGGCGCCAGTCCGCAGCTGATGCAGGGGGTGAAGGATTATTTACAGCCGCTACACTGCGTCGCGCTGATCTATATTCTTAACTGCACAATGCAGGTGATTATCCGTGCGGATTACAATCCGAAGCTGGTCATGGTAGCGGCGGTGTGCGGCAACGCAACCAATATACTCTTTGACTGGCTGTTTGTTTCCGTCTTCCAATGGGGACTGTTCGGCGCGGCGGCCGCCACGGCGCTGGGGCCTTGCGTCGCCATGAGCATCTGGATTTTCCATTACCTGTTAAAGAAAAATACATTCAAGTTTACAAAGCATTTCTGGGATTTCTCACTGCTGCAGCGGATCTTTAAAAACGGCGTCGGCACATTCATTCTGGAATTGAGCTTAGGCTGCGTCGTGATTTTCTTCAATATCGTGCTGCTGGACGTCAGCGGCCAGGACGCTGTCGCGGTATTTGCGATCATCTCGAATATCGCCTATGTCGGAAAAGGCATTTTTAACGGGATTTCCCAGGCGGCCCAACCGATGCTTTCGGTCAACTATGGCGCGCGGAAGATCAAGCGCGTACAGGCCACGCTGAGAACGGCGTTAGTCTGTGCGTTGATTTTCTCGCTGGGCTGTTATCTGTTGATTTTGATTTTTCCACAGCCGATCATCGGTTTCTTCATCAGTTCCTCGGATGCCGGTTTGATCGGCCATGGTGTCTGGGCGGCGCGGATTTACTTTATTTCGTTTGTATTTACGGCGGTGAATACCGTTCTGATGTATTACTTCCAGTCAGTGGAAAGCATCAAAGTGACGACGATGATCGCGCTGATGCGGGGCTTGATCTTCATCCTGCTGGGACTGGCGGTGTTCCCGAAGCTTTTGGGTGAGCTGGGCGTGTGGCTGACGATTACCTTTGCGGAGGTGGCGACGTTGCTGATCACGCTGCCGATCAAGCGGAAGCTGGACAAGTTGTTAGCGAGCGAAGCGGTTGAATAGCGTCCGCTGGCGGATAAAATGAAAAAGACTGGCTTTCCGAACAGAGAGAACCGGTCTTTTTTTTTGCGAATTTGATCTTAAAGCAGGCGGAGGATCAGTGCCGTCAGAAGCATCAGCGCCAAACCGATCCAAGGCAGACATAAGATAACCGCAACGATCAGATGAAATTTCTTATGCATCACCATCGCTGCGACGTATTCCCGGATAAACGCGTTATAGGAGAAATAAGCGACGGTGCGCGAACCGATTCCGCTGCAGCGGCGGATTCCGGCCTTGCGGGATAACAATCCCGCGCGGAAGACGTGATAATCGCTCGTGCAAAACAGACACTTATAGTTCTTTTTCATCGAATCCATGATTTTCTTGGAAAAGACCATATTTTCATAGGTGTTGACCGATTGATTTTCCACCCGGATCCGTACCTCCGGGACGCCCTGTTCCAACAAATAGTCTTTCATCACTTCCGCTCCGCCCGCGGCTCGTCCGGTCCCTGACCGCCGGAGGGAATCAGGATCAGTTCTTTCTTTCTTCCTGGGAAAAACCGGGTTTTTTTAGCTTCCTGCCGCCGATAGAACGCTAACGCCCGGTCGCAGCGTTGCTTTAACAAAGGCGTCAGACCCTGTTCGGTGACTTTGCAGCCAAGGATGATCAGAAAATCCTGATTGAGCCGCGGCCGGTTCAGCTTAAACAGCCAGCTGGAAACCAGATAACAAACAAAGGTGAAGATCAGATATAAATACAGGACCGCGCCGGCTAAAAACGCCAGGTTGAGAATCCAGGGCAGCGATTGGGAGTGTGAGAGTCCCATGGGGATAACGAACCAGCCGAGCAGAAACGCCAGACCGAAGATCAGCGACAGGCTGTGCTGAACGCTGACACCTTCCTTTGCCCATAGCTGCGGCGAACGCATCAACAAAACCGCGCCCAGAATCAGCGAACCGATCGGGAAGAGGAACAAAGCGAACAGGAAGATCCCGATTCCCGCTAACAGCCAGAAAGAATTCTGCGTATTCAGCGCTAGGATCGTTAAATCGCCCAGGATTAAAAACAGGCCGAATGTCAGCAGCACGCCGTTGAAAATCCGGCGTTTATCGCTGAGATAAAAAATAAAAAAGATTCCGAAATAGACGATCGTCGCTTTTCCAGCGAAATCCAGAAGTTGATCCATTGTTCGCTCCCTCGCTTTATTCTGATTCCATTATACCCTTTCCACACTGTTCCGACACGTCCTGTCGTGATAAAATGAAAGAAAAACAGGAGGCATTTATGATTGTTTTACGACAGGCAGACGTTTACGCCCCGCAGTTTGCGGGACGGCAGGATATTTTAATCGCCGGCGGCGAGATTGTAAGGATGGCGCAGCATCTCGACTGCGGGGAGGCGGAGGAGATCGATGCGCGGGGAAAGATCGCGGTTCCCGGTCTGATCGACCAGCACATTCACATCACCGGCGGGGGCGGCGAAGGCAGCTTCCATACGAAAACGCCGGAGGTTCAGCTTTCTTCCTTGATCGAAGGCGGAATTACGACGGCCGTCGGTTTGTTGGGAACAGACGGGTTTTCACGATCGGTGGAAAATCTGGTTTCTAAAGCCAAGGCGCTGAAAGAGGAAGGACTGAGTGTCTATTGCCTGACCGGTTCGTACAGCTATCCCAGCGTGACGCTGACGGGCGATGTGAAAAAAGACATTCTGTTTATCGACGAGATTCTCGGCGTGAAGCTGGCGCTGGCCGATCACCGCAGCTCCAATGTGACGCTGGAAGAGCTGATCCGGCTGGCTTCGGATGTCCGCGCCGCAGCTCTTTTCCTTACGGGAGCCGGCAGTCAGATCGATCCACCCG